>Ga0310125_10000535_pt1 | contig 18125 bp, 17 predicted proteins | sample CB11b_Tmax_Bot8__FD_203508 | JGI IMG/M metagenome (GOLD analysis project Ga0310125, IMG submission 203508) | Marine microbial communities from Western Arctic Ocean, Canada - CB11b_Tmax_Bot8 | ecosystem: Environmental > Aquatic > Marine > Oceanic | place: Canada: Western Arctic Ocean | collected... | reverse complement strand
CAAGTTTACTCCTTACAAGAATGACATTTCTGTAAAAGTTTCAAAGGTCCCGCAATTTTTACAAGAAGTTGACGAGCTGGTAACCAGAGCTTACCCCGATTTTGAAATTATCTGGTTTGGTCATATTGGCGATGGCAATGTCCATCTAAATATTTTGAAACCCGACGCCTTAGCCAAAGAAGATTTTTTTGAAAAATGTTCTGAAGTTTCCAATTGGGTATTTGAAATTGTTAGAAAGCACGGTGGTAGTATTTCAGCTGAGCACGGAGTTGGGTTGTTGAAGAAACCTTATCTTCACTATTCTAGATCGCCCGCTGAAATTGACTATCTGAAAGGAATGAAAGCTGTATTCGATCCTAAAAACATTATGAACCCTGGTAAACTGTTCGATTAAAAACCCTGCAACGGCCCGTATAACTGGCAAGGAGTACTATCGACGAGACATTCAGTCACGGCCTCCTCATCGTTACAATTTGCGACAAAATCGCATTCCATCTGATAAATTATGAGCGTACACTGGATTTTCGGTCAATTTTGACCGAGAAATTGTTACCTATGTAGCTGGCGTATTGGTGAAGATATTTTTCACAGTTAACCATAGCTTAGAAGTGGCAGTTTCAAACTTCTAAAATTTGCTACAGTACGAGAGTAATATGTCAGACATAGTCGAGGGTACCGTTAAGTGGTTTAACGACGAAAAAGGTTTTGGTTTTATTGAGCAAGAAGGCGGTAAAGATGTCTTCGTTCATTTCAGTGCTATAAATGGTACTGGAAGAAAAACGCTCCAAGAAGGCCAAAAAGTTAACATGGAAGTTACCCAAGGTCAGAAGGGCCCTCAGGCGGAAAACGTCAATCCGCTTTAATATCTGAGGCTTCATCGCCAGCGTTTGCCAAGAGAACAGAAGCATTCGAGTAATGAGACAGAAGTAGACTACTTAGTCATATTTCCTGAATCAGACTTAAAGTACTTTTTTATTCTTCGCAGTTAGCTGTAAAACTCACATGCGTTCAGGCCAGTATAGTCTTGATGCCTGTGCTCGTGCCCAATATTAATCGATTTGCTCCCCGTTCAGCGAACAATCCGTTACATACAACACCGGTAATCTGGTTTAGCTGCTGTTCCAATTCTCTCGGGGCTAAAATTTCCAGGTTGTAGATATCTAAAATGTGATTACCGTTGTCGGTGACGCAGCCCTCTCGATAAACCGGATCCCCCCCAAGCTTAACTATCTCTCTTGCTACGTGGCTCCTTGCTAATGGAATTACCTCTATAGGCAGTGGAAATTTTCCGAGTATTTGAACCATTTTAGATTCGTCCGCAATACAAATGAATTCATCAGCAGTGGCGGCTACAATTTTTTCTCGAGTTAATGCAGCACCCCCTCCTTTGATAAGCTGCAAATGTTTATTAGTTTCATCTGCACCATCAACATAAACAGAAACAAAGCCGACGCTATTAAGATCATAAACAGGAATTCCGTGCTCCTTTAACCTTCGCGCTGACTCTTCCGAGCTCGCGACAGTGCCATTTATTCTGTGACTGATTTTTCCAAGTTCGTCGATGAAGAAATTTGCTGTAGACCCTGTCCCGACTCCTATTATGGTGTCTTTTTCTAGAATCGATTCAACATAGTCAAATGCAGCTTTAGCTACTGCTTGTTTTAATTCATCTTGAGTCATTGCTTCCACCTGAAAGGGGTCCATGAAAAATATCTATTTAGGATCGGCATCAATTACTTCAGAGCGTAGCATTCAATTGACCCAGCTTTTGTCCCATTTTTACGCGGGAGCTAACCGAAAGATTTTGATCTAGTGTAACCGCGCCAGGCCCAAACAGTACAATAGCTGTTGAGCCCAGTTTGAATCTACCCATCTCTGACCCAGTCGCCAATTCAATCGCTGGGCTCCGATTTTCAAAGTTTGTGGATTGAACTTTGTGCGGTTCGCGACTCGGACAGATTTGTCCTGACCAAACAGTTTCAATCCCAGCTACAATCATAGCGCCTACTAGGATCAATGCCATTGGGCCCGCATCACTACTAAAATAGCAGACTGCACGTTCATTGCGAGCGAATAGGTTCGAGATATATTCTGCGGTAAGTTGATTTACAGAAAACAATTTTCCAGGAATATAGATTACTTTTTCGAGGGTTCCTGCCAGAGGCATATGCACTCGGTGATAATCTTTTGGCGCAAGATAGATGGTGGCAAAGCTACCGGATCGAAATTTTTCTGCAATATCAAGATCGCCACCTAAGAGTTCAATCAGGGAATAGCTGTGACCTTTAGCTTGCAATATTTTGTCGTCTTCGATATTTCCAAGTTGGCTCACTGCGCCATCTGTAGGGCATACTATAACTCCTGGTATGTTCTCTATTTCGCGTGCATTTTCCTTCAGAGCGCGGGTGAAAAACCCATTGAAGTTTTCAAATTGATTAATGTCCTGAATCAAAGCCTCGGACATATCCACTTTATATCGCCTAATGAATACTTTGATAAAGAAATTCTTAAAGAGTGTGCCTTCGGCAAAAAATCCAATAAGTCTAGAGAGAAAATGTTTAGGAAGTAAATACTGGAGAATTATGAAAGGTCGCATTTTAGAAGGTTTCGATTTGTATGGTAGCAATTAATCAACATTCAATGGGTGTGTCGGCATGGTTTCCCCATTCTGACCATGACCCATCATAGGCTCGAATTGAAAGATCAAGAGCCTTTCCAACTAGGTAGCTTAGACCTGATCTATGGTGAGATAGGCAATGGGTTATAACTTTCTTATCGGGAGTAATGCCTAAAGCGGTTACTTTTTTTGAAAGCTCGGAAAGAGGCAACAATCGCAGATCATTTTCTGGATCCATAAGGTCCAACCAGTCAAGGTTGACCGCCCCAGGAATATGACCGTTTCTAAGAGCAGTTTGTTTTGTGCCCAAATATTCTTCCTTTGCTCGAGCATCCCAAACTATGGAATCAGGGTTTTTAATTTGTTCTCGTACTTCATTAAGATCGGCAATCACACTTCGATCGATGGTTCCTAAATAGGGAGTTTCTGGATGTCGAGGAACGTTTACGTTGTTATTACCGCTCTCAAGAGAATAGCCTGCCTTCATCCAGGAGATAATTCCTCCGTTCAAATAGGAGTAATTCTTATGCCTGAGCACATCAAGCGTCCATATTAATCTTCCTGCCCAGCCGCCGCCTTCGTCATCATAGGCAATAACATGCTTGTCTTTTCTTAACCCAACTCGGGAAAAAACAGAGTTGAGTTGCTCAAGAGTTGGTAGTTTTCCAGTTGCTGGCTTCACACCACCGACTAGCTCTCTTGGCTCGATCAGGACAGCGCCCGGAATATGCTGCATATCAAAGGCTGGCTGCTGGCAAACAGAAATTATTAACAGCTCGTCCGAAGGGTGAATCTTTAGTAGAGCTGAGGGCTCCAAGATCAGTGGAAGATCAAAATTACTCATAAGGGTTGATTCTTAAAATAAATATGGAAGACATTTTACTCAAAATAGCGCTAGGTGTTTTGTAAAGTTTGCAAAATTTGAAAATAACTTTCCAGACGCTGTGGGTCGATTTGGCCATTGGCAACCGCCTCTTGAATCGCACAATCAGGTTCACTTTGATGGGCGCAATCTCTGAACTTGCAGTTCCCAGTAATGCTACGCATTTCAACGAAGCCCTCGATTAGTTGGTCGGGCTCGATGTGTCCTAGGCTAAATTCCCTAATGCCCGGGGAATCCACCAGATCAAAACTGCTAAGATGAATCAGCTTGGCGGTAGTTGTGGTGTGAGTGCCCTTGGCTTTTCCCTGAGATAGAGCGCCTACTTCAGTATCGATATCTGGGCCCAGACTATTGATGAGTGAAGATTTTCCGACGCCAGACTGGCCCACTAGAATTGTAGTTTCTTCCGCTAGCGCTGCCTCCAGATCAGATAATCCCAGCCCTGTTTGGGCAGAGACTCTAATTACTGGGTAGCCAATTACTTCGTATTTAGACAACATGCTGTCCAAATAGTTAGAGTTTGTTGAATTTAGTACATCTACCTTATTTAAAACCAATAAAGGCTTGAGCCCTAGGCACTCAATTCCCACCAGATAGCGGTCAATAAGATTCATAAAAGGCTCTGGTATGGGCGCAATAACCACAAGCACCCGATCAATGTTTGCAGCTACTGGCTTAAATTCGCTTACAGCAGTAGGGCGCCCGAACAATGAAGACCTATGGCCTAGCGCGGTAATTACTCCAGCATCCTCACCATCTGCCTCCCATATCACCAGATCTCCAGTTACAAGTTGAGGTAGATTTGATCGTTGATGACATCGAATGAGGCGACCTCGCTGACCGTTTTGGAGAGATTCAACATCTAATTGTTGCCCATAGTGGCTTATGACCCGGCCATTACAATTCTGTGCCGTGGGGCCAGATTGATCAACGGAACTGTCTGAGTTGACTTGTAGCTCCCGCTGTTGATTCTCAGCAATTCGAGTCTGCTGTTGTATGCTTAATCTGCGTTTGTTCATTGATTCCGAATAGTTATCTTTATTTGAACTCTAGGAAAAGGCTCTCAATCGATTATTGCATATTCCGTTTGGGGAAGCTTTGCTACAATCCACAGCAGGTAGTCTGCAGTCAATTGATGGCGCCTATTTAGTCAGGGTATTTAGTTGGCCAGAATATTGAGAGTGTCAATTAAACGTAAGCATCGTGCGTAACTGTTGAGCGTAATTATGAACAAAGATTTAAATTTGATTTGGTTGGACCTCGAGATGACTGGATTACTCCCCAACTCTGATCGAATAATCGAAATAGCAACATTGGTTACTGATGCAAACCTTAATATTCTTGCTGAAGGCCCGATTTTGGCCATCAAGCAGTCCGATGATAAATTGGCTGAGATGGATGAATGGAACCAAACTCATCATGGTAGCTCAGGACTAATCAAGCGTGTGAAAGATAGTTGTATCGATGAACAAGAAGCAGAAAGACAAACTATCGATTTCTTAGTGCTGTATTGTAATAAGAATTCTTCACCCATGTGCGGTAATAGCATCTGTCAGGATCGCAGGTTTATGGCAAATTATATGCCGACGCTTGAGAATTTTTTCCACTATAGAAATTTAGATGTCAGCACGGTTAAGGAGCTGGCGCGAAGATGGAAACCTGAAATTTTAAAAGGTTTAGTTAAACAAAGTACCCACCTTGCTATGGATGATGTTAAAGATTCTGTGAACGAAATGATTTACTACCGCAAGCATTTTATCGACGCCTAGCGTTTGCGTTACTTTCGCTATTATGACTGATGTTGCAGTAGAGCCCATTCAACATGTTCTCGCACCATTGCTGATGAATCAAATTGCCTCAACAACAATGCTGAAATAATTTCAGATTCAGTAGTTGCGTTTCCCAATGCTATGGCAATATTTCTTAACCAACACTCGTAACCAATTCTTCTAATTGCCGATCCAGCTGTATTCTTCAGAAAATCTGCTTTTGTCCAAGAGAATAGTTTCGTTAAAGCAACGTCATCGAAGTTGTGTCGCGGCTTGAAGTCATCTTCAGAGCTTGTATTAGTAAATTTATTCCATGGACAAATTAACTGACAATCGTCACAGCCAAAAATTCTATTACCCATGGCTTTTCGAAATTTTTCTGGAATAGAAGTGCGAAGCTCTATTGTCAAGTAAGAAATACACTTCGTAGCGTCTAACAGATTAGGTTTAACAAAAGCATTCGTTGGGCAGATGTCTATACACGCAGTACAAGATCCACAATGCGCTTTGTCTTGGTTGTCTATTGGAAGAGGAAGGTCGGTAAATAATTCTCCGAGGAAAAACCAAGAACCCGCGTGCTTATTAATAAGCATGGTGTTCTTCCCAATCCAACCTAGCCCTGATTTTTCTGCAAGTGCTCTTTCTAACACTGGCGCGCTGTCGACGAAGGCTCGGTATCCGAAAGAACCAGCAGCCTCTTCAATGCGGGCGGCGAGCTTTTGGAGTCGTTTTCTAATTAATTTGTGATAGTCACGGCCTCTCGCATAACGTGAAATATAGGCCTTGGAGTCTGACTTCAGTGGATTAAATGAATTTTCTGCGTCTTGGGCATAATCCATGCGAACGCAAATAACACGCCTCGTTCCCGTAAGCAGCTGCTCTGGGTGGCAGCGTTTGGCTTTGTTCTCGGCCATGTAGCCCATTGCTCCATGGTAGTTGTTCTCCACCCAGTCGGATAAGTGATGTTCATATTCAGCGAGGTCTATATCAGTAATCCCAATTTCCTGAAAGCCAATTTCGATTCCCCATGATTTAATGTCTGCGGCTAATTGATTGAAATCTAAAGTCGTCATAGATTAGTTACAGTTTGCAGAGAATTTCCGCAGCTCGCTCAAGAGTCTCATCGTCTTTACAAAAACAGAAACGAAGGATCTTGGTGTCGGGTGCGGTTTGATAGAAAGGAGTGAGGGGAATTGCGGCAACTCCTACTTGTTGCGCTAGGTGATTAGCGAATTCGATATCAGGCAGATCACTTATATCGCTGTAATCTACTATTTGGAAATAAGTACCCTTCGAAGATGTAAACTTAAATCTGGAGGGTTGCAGTAATTCACAGAAGGTATCGCGTTTCTTCTCATAAAATGCTGGGAGCTCCTGAGCATATTCCGGGCACTGAACCATAAAATCGGCGATACCATATTGTACGAAGCTAGATGTGGTAAAGGTGACAAACTGATGAACTTTGCGAAATTCTTCAGATAAATTTTTTCTCGCGACGCAGTAGGCTAGTTTCCAGCCGGTGGCATGAAACGTTTTTCCAAAAGAGAATACGGCAAAACATTTTTCTCGAAGTTCATGGTGACTCAGAACGCTCTCGTGTTTCTGTCCGTCGAATACCATATGCTCGTAAACTTCATCTGAAAGTACCAAAATATCTTTATTTCTTATGAGGTCTGCTAATCTATCTAGATCTTTTCTGTCAAATATTGAACCACAAGGGTTATGTGGAGAATTGATAATTATTAATTTCGTATTCTTAGTAATTGAATTCTCAACCAAAGCCCAATCAATACTGTAATCTGGTATGCGCAACGGAATATGAATAGCATTTGCTCCAGCCAGTTGAATGGCGGGCTCATAGGAATCGTAAGCAGGATCGAACACTATAACATCGTCCCCGGACCTGACTGTGGCCTGAACGGCATTGAATAAAGCTTCAGTCGCGCCAGAGGTAACAGTAACTTCTAGCTCTGGGTCAGCCTCGAAGTCGTAGTAGTCAGCTACTTTAATTGCAATCTGCTGTCGCAATTCAGGGATGCCAGTCATAGGTGGGTACTGATTCTTTCGATCATACAAATAGTATGCAACAAGATCTTTAAGCTTCTCCGGGCAATCGAAGTCGGGGAAACCCTGCGACAAGTTTATAGCACCATAATCCTGTGCCATTTTTGACATCACTGTAAAAATGGTAGTGCCAACATCGGGTAACTTACTCTGCAAAATAATTACTTTCCCTTTGTGCTTATTGCTTAAAGTGCGAAATGAACCATAATTTTTTATGGCTCAATTTATAGTCATTTATTCTAACTTATCTTGAGACTAAATTTGAGTTGAGTTTTTCCTTGGAAAGAAGCGGAATCTGCAAATTGATTCCACCGAGACCTAAAATCAGTGGGCGAAAAAAAAGCCGCAATTGATATTGTGGCTTTATTATCTACTTAACAAAAGTCGCTAGTAAGAAGTTAGTGACTTTAGCGGGAGTAATTTAGCTCGCCTCTTGCAACCATTCGTTCAAATCGATGACATCTTGTGGGGTCAAGATACCTGCTACTTGCTTCAGAACTAGAGTATCGATCACATAGTTGTAACGGGCATCAGCATACAGTCGAAGCGCTCTAAAAAGATTTTCTCGTGCCAAAAGAACCTCAACAATATTTCGTGTTCCCACTTCCGCACCAAGCTCCGTTGCGTCAAGCGCACTTTGAGCAGAAGTGATGGATTGCTGTCTCTGCGCAATAACTAATACATCAGTATTCACCCCGCGGTAGGCATTACGGATATTTTGCGTAAGCTGACGTCGCGTTAACGTAAGTGATTCCTGTGCTGCGATTACTGTGTACTCAGCGGCTCTGCGCCGCGAGCTCAGTACTCCGCCTTGATAAAGAGGAATACTGAAAGCTAAAGCGATCGAAGATCTATCACTAGCGCCTCCGCCAATTTTAACACCTTGACTAACGATTGGAGCGGTGACTATATGACCAAAGCTACCAGTTAAATCTATGGTGGGCAGGTGGTCTGATTTTCTAGCGCGCAGATTTTGCCTTGACGCATCTAAATTATATTCTGCTGCGGCGATGAATAAATTGTTGGAGTCTGCTTGTTGTTCCCAATCATTAAGGCTGCCATCGACTTCAACGATTGGAAAATCTTCCCGTAGAACTTCCACATCAGGATGAGGTTGGCCGGTGATTGCTTCTAGAGCTTCATAGCGCGACTGCAAAAGGTCTCGTTGAAGAATAGTTGTGTTGCGCGCGAGATCATAAGAAGCCAGGCTATCATAAACATCCGTAATGGCAACTAAACCAACTTCTTCTCGTTGCTGGGTCTGTTCAAGTGTGCGCAACGCTGCTTCTTCTTCTTGCACATTGGTTTCAAGAGCATCAATTGCTCTCAATACATCGAAGTAAGCGCCAGCCACTCGCATAATAAGATTCTGTTCTTCTGCTGCAAGATTTACTGCGGCAGCTTTATCGCTGGCTTTGGCACTTTGAAAACTGTACCACTTGGAAAGATTTACAATGCTCTGAGAAAGATTCAAGCCATAGCCATGATTGTTCAGGCCTGGACTGAAGCTATGATCGTTTGCCACTCGGGTTCGGGTAGTCTGACCTGTTATGGGGTTACGAATATCAAAATAGACCGAATCGGTCGGGCCACTGGTGAGCCTAGAAGTGCTTCCGCCGAGGCCAAAAGTTGGAAGTAGGCTAGCACGGCTCTGATTTACATTTTCTCGATTGGCTCGATAGTTGGCTTCTGCCTGGCGCAGCGTGGGATCATTTTCCAGGGCTAACTGGAGGATATTAACCAGATCGTCGCCGTAACTGACAGTAATGCTGTGGCAGCTTAGTAGTAAAATTCCAATTAACTTCGCTATACGTCCCATAATGTGTGACCTTTAAAGAAAAAATGAGTAATGACTGAGAGCAGGAATGGATAATCTAACAAAGCTTCCAGCTGGAGGACTTTGAGCTCGACGGCATTCTACACAGCGTAACTAAAAGTGACAATTGCATACGACCGTCTGGCATGGTCGTGTCATCGCTTTTCCATTTAGTCTGCGTCTACATAAGATAGGCCTGTATAAATAGCTTAGATGGTTTTGAAGCTAAAGCTGTTACAAAGAAGGTTTACGCATGGTTCTCGGTTATCACTTTATCGTTAATTTGGGGCATAATGTTAATTCGCTCAACTCTTTTGTCTGATGTGGCCTTGGCGCCATTTTCAGCCGGTAATATGAGCCGAACTTAAGTGCTGCCATTGTCTAAATGAAAATGAGCAAGGACCGCTTAATTAGAGCAAATCCTGATCAATTTCTCGTCAGAATCACCAAGCTCGACACCCGTACTCGTCAAGATTTCCCAAGAAGTTAGAGAATATGTTGCCAAAAAAGAATTGGAAGATATTGGGATGGCCATTAAAACCGCTATGGAAGAAATGGCGGCCGAGTATAATCAGAAAAGATCAGCAGCTTTATCACAAGCTATAGTTTCGTTTCGAGAATTGCGGTGTAGGTACGCTCACCGTGTATACCAGATAAAAAAGTTGGAACGTCAGCTATTTGAACAAAATGTGTAGGAATATTAAAAGCATCAGCTTCTTTTAGAGTAAATATTTTTTAACGTAACTATCCATCACTTCAAGACAGGATTCTCCAAGACGCTTGCATCGTGATACAGACCAGCCAAAGGTCTCATTTGGAGTATCTATCGTGTCTTTAAACGGCATTTCCAAGGTCATTGCTAAGCACTGGTATAGATGAGCTGTTTGCACTGTGCTCATGGTTAAGTTTGCCTGACCTGGAGCTTTCGCGGGATAACCAATTTTTGTTTGAAAATCTGAATTAGTTGCTGCTAATTCATTACGATAAAAATCTAGTTGTTGCTGTTGCGGCTCGTCCCAATTACTTAAGCCTTCTGTACCTGCAATAAAGCAGTAGGGTAATGATTCGTCACCGTGCACATCCAAGAAAAAATCTACGCCAGTTTCTGCCATGGCTTTTTTTACTAAAAACACTTCTGGGCAATAATTAATGTCCGCGTCCGCCCACTCGCGATTAAGATTTCGCCCTGCAGCATTCGTTCTTAGATGGCCACGAAAACTCCCATCTGGATTCATGTTTGGCATAAAATGAACAGTGCAGGCGCTCAAAATCGATTTTGCTACAGCATTATCTGCATCAAGCAGGGATTGAATTGCCCCTTCCATCCACCATTCGGCCATCGATTCACCAGGATGTTGTCGTGCAATTATCCAACATTGTTTCTTATTAGCTGTGGCTAGTGAATCGTTAATAGTGAGCAAATCCAAATCTCTACCATCTAATGTCTTACCCAGCATTTTAAGAGAACATAGAGGAGATTTTAAGCTCTCCGATACAAAGTTCTGATGCCGTTCCAAGGAATACGGAATGAAATAGGCGAAATAGACTGAGTCGAACTCAGGAGTAAATGAAATGGATAGCACTCCATTGGCTAGGTTTGTGCAGTGGCGTTTCCAATCTTTTCTATCGTAGGAATATAAGACCCGATAGTTTTCAAATCCCGGAGGATAAGCAGCACCTCCGCCATTAATAATGTTTAGTGTGCATGCCTGGTCTCTAGCTCCAGTAAGCCTAAAATGGAACCATTGATAAAACTCCGAGTTGTGATCATGTTTTATAGCTAGCCGTATATCGTGAGCTTGATCACAATGTAGAACTTCAATATTGCCACTATCGAAGTTTTGAGAAATTTGTATCTGACTTTCAATGTTGCTCATTATCAATGTTTTCCTAATATCAACTTATTGATTGATTTCTTTTATAAGTTAATCTGGTTCTACGCGATTTTTGTGAAAATTCTGTAACAAAGAGAGCTACAAAATTAACGGTTGTCCAATCACTAGTATTTGTTATTATTGCCACCCGTTTTTTTAAAGTGGCTAAACTAACATGTCGGCACAAACTGACAATCTAAATATTATGTCAAATGAAGCATTACTCACACCAGAGCATTTAAAGTCAGAATTGCCCTTATTAGGCAAAACTCTGGACTCTGTTCAGAAGGCGCGAGAAAAAATATTTTCAATTCTAGACCGAAAAGACTCGCGGCTCATGGTAGTCGTTGGGCCGTGTTCGATTCATGATACCGATGCTGCCATTGACTATGCCAAGAAATTGAAAGGATTGGCAGATAAAGTTAGTGACACCTTATACATTGTAATGCGTGTCTACTTTGAAAAACCTCGGACGGCCATTGGATGGAAGGGGCTAATAAACGATCCTTACCTAGATGATTCTTTTAAAATTGAAGATGGCCTGCGAAAAGGTAGAAAATTATTACTCGATATCGTAGACCTAGGATTGCCTACTTCTTCAGAAGCTCTAGATCCGATCTCTCCGCAATATTTACAAGACATCATTGTTTGGTCCGCAATTGGCGCTAGAACTACTGAGTCACAAACTCATCGGGAAATGTCTTCAGGGCTTTCTTCCTCTGTTGGATTTAAGAACGGAACTGATGGTGGTTTGATGGTTGCGGTAAATGCCATGCAGTCTGTTTCTAGCCCCCATCGTTTTCTCGGCATCAATGGTAAAGGGCAAGTTTCCGTGGTTACAACCAAAGGAAATCCTTATGCCCATGTAGTGTTACGGGGAGGCAGTGCTGGTCCTAACTATGACACTGTGCATGTTGCCTTATGTGAGCAAGCTCTAGAAAAGGGTGGTGTAAGTCAAAATATAATGATTGATTGCAGTCATGCGAATTCAAGTAAAGATCCCGATGTACAGCCATTAGTTCTTAAGGATATTACCCACCAAATACTTGAGGGCAATAAGTCAATTATTGGGGTAATGTTAGAGAGTAATATTTTTGGTGGCAATCAATCGATTCCGAAGGATTTGTCAGAATTGAAATACGGCGTTTCTGTAACTGATGCTTGCATGGCTTGGGACACAACAGAACGATCGCTTCTAGAAATGGCTGATAAATTGCGTAATGTTTTGCCAACCCGTTAGCTTCGCAGCGCACCCAATTTAAAAATTAATTCAATAGTATTAGAAAGAAGAGCCTAAAGATTTTAAAAATTCCAGCTCTTTATCAGTGGATTCTCGTCCTAATATTTTATTGCGATGAGGATAGCGCCCAAATCGATCGATTATGCCTTTATGTTTTATCTCGTAATTGAAGTGGTCTTCCATTCCCGGTTTACCAAACAAGTACATTGCGATTTCATGTATCTCTGCTGATTCACTGTGCATGAATGGCATATAGAGGAACGCCTTCCTTCCTTTATCAAGCCCAACATCAAACTTCTTACGAATTGCTTCTTGCGCTAGTACTAAGGCCAAAGCATCTGTCGCGAAAGCATCGGGACTATGTCGAAACATATTTCTCGAGAATTGATCAAGAATGATGATCTCGGCCAGAGCATCTAAAGGATGTTCACGCCATGTATGCAGGGCACCTTGCTTAGCACGATCGTGTAGGGCTGAAAACTTCTCGGTGATCAGATTATCGAATTCAAGATCCTTCTTGAACCACTGTCTGGGTTCGATATCTTCAAACCAGAATTTAATGACTGCTGTTGCAGACAAATCTAAGTTTCCATTTAGTTGATATTTAGAAAGCTACTTGTGCACAATTCGGAATCTGAAAATTGAGCCCCTTAAAAGCTATCGTCATATCCTTCAACTATTTTAGCTTGCTCTTTCGGCCTGCAATCCACAAAAAAAGCCCCGAAGGGCTTGCTTTTATTCCACTGAATTTCATTAAGCTGTGCTGGCATACGCAATAGATAATGGCTCCTTTTCCCGCCTGCCTAGCAAGATCCACTTTTGCACGAATGGGTTGTCTAACAGGTGCCGCATGTAGCTATTTGCCTCTCCACTCAATTCTGCCCCATAGGCATCGAAGCACACCGCAACTGGCGCAAACAGGCAATCAGCTATCGAGAATCGACCATAGAGATAATTGCCATTTTCGCCAAATCTTCTTCGACAACAACTCCAGATTGCATCGATGCGAGCGATCTCGTCAACTAGGCCTTCTGAAGGCTTTAACCGATAAGACGCTTTGCAATTCATCGGCCATTCTTTTTTGAGAGCTGGAAATTCAGAGTGAATTTCGGAACTCACGGATCTGGCACTGGCGCGGCGCTTAGAGCCATTAGGCCAGCCAGCGTCTGCTAATACTTCTTCTGAGATGTATTCGCAGATAGCCAACGAATCCCATACGGTTATATCGCGATGAAGGAGGACAGGGACTTTTAAGGAAGGTGAATAAGGCCCTAGCTTTTCGGCTGTATTGTCTTGATAAAGAGTAATTCGAATTTCTTCGAATTCGATGTCGAACATCTTCAATAACAGCCACGGGCACATGGACCAGGAAGAGTAGTTCTTGTCACCGATTACCAATCTAATGTCTTTCATTTCGCGTACCTCCGAGCTAAATATCTAAGTAGTTTTCTTTATTGTCCTTCCTATAGTCCTTCTAATGGCCTTTCGAGTGTTTGAGAAAACATTTGCTGGCTAGAGTCTATGAGTCGAACTATTACTCTGCGATCAAAAAAATCCGTCTCATAACTTTGAATCAGTTGCAGCGGTTTAGATTCGCCATAAGCAAGAGTGGTTATGGCTGAATTCTTAACTCCCATTCTATTAAAATACTGCTTCACGACATTTGTGCGTTGACGCGATAGTTCTAAGTTTCTAGTTGCGTCGCCGTTTCGATCAGCGTAGCCAATTATTTTAACACTAGATGTTGGCATTTTTTCGACAAGCCTTATCATGCTTGCAAGCTGCTCTGCATAGTGATCTTCGATTTCGCTAGAACCAGAACGAAAATGCATAGATAGAACAGTATTGTCGCAACAGGGCTCAATCGGAGATACTGCTAGTGTTGCTGGAATTATTTTAGTAGTAGTGTTTCTCATGCGATTAATTTCTTGTTGTGCAATTAGGAATTCCCTTTGTAAAGATTCTGTTTCGTCGCGAAGAACATTATTTCTCATACGACTTGCAATCAGATCGGCTTGTAAATTACCAACGTTCTTTTTGGCCATCCAACCTTCACCAAACAAAGCGCCAATCGCTGCGCCAACTATGGCACCAGGAGGTCCTCCTGCAACACCGCCGATTGCTAAACCGACAAATGTGCTTGAGGTTTCTTCCATAGAAGGCGTACCTCCATAATCTGCCCAATGAGTGTCAGCTGACGCCATAGTGGCGATGAGACCAAGAATCAGAAGAAGGGATATATTTTTGACCATAATTAAGTGCCCTGATTTTCAAAATCGATTTATGCATCGATAAGTGAGTTGAAAGTAAAATCTGTTAGTTATTGCGATGTTTGGGCTATTGTTTGAATTATCAAAGACTGAATTCTTGCTCCCCTATTAATAATTTGCGGAACAATTGCTCGGTTTTATTAGTCCAACAAGTTGCAAGTAGAAATTTGATACCCATTTAATTTCTTTAATGAATGCATTAAACAGGAGGTTTATAACCGAGGAAGGTATGGATTGGGGCTATGTAGTGATTAAATATGGCATAATAATGGCAATGCCACGGGTCCGAGAACCATTTCAACTAATGCTCATACAAATGGGGTATAGTCGCCTTAATTCATAGATAGCACTTAGCCGCAAGTCAGTTATGCGGAGGTGATAAGCCACCTAAAGTTTATTTAGACATTTCAGGAATGAATGCACAGAATTGAAATAGCAGAAACAAGAGTACGGTAAGATCTGGGTAATGAGCAGAAGAATCGCAATCGTGGAAGACGAAGCCGCAATTCGTGAGAATTACGCGGATGTCTTGCGTAAGCAAGGTTATGATGTGATGACCTATGTCAATCGGAAAGACGCCATGGCAGCCTTTGATATTCGCCTCCCTAGTTTAGCGATTATCGACATTGGTCTTGAAAATGAGATTGACGGTGGCTTCACTCTTTGCCAGACGCTTCGATCTTTATCAGATACGATACCGATCATTTTTCTTACTGCCCGAGATAACGATTTTGACACAGTCAGTGGGCTTCGAATGGGAGCCGACGACTATCTAACTAAAGATATCAGCTTACCCCATCTAACGGCGAGAATAGCCGCATTGTTTCGACGTCTGGATGTAATAGATCAGCCAACTTCACCAGAGAATTTATTGCAAAGAGACAAGCTCTCCTTAGACATTGGACGTTTAACAATACAGTGGGATGAGAATCCAGTACCACTCACGGTTACAGAATTTTGGATGGTGCACGCTCTGGCGAAATTTCCGGGCCATGTGAAAAGCCGTCAGGTATTGATGCAAGAATCGAAAATATTTGTTGATGGAAGTACGATCACATCTCACATTAAGAGAATTCGAAAAAAATTCATGTTAATAGATGAAGCGTTTGATTGCATAGAAACAGTCTATGGAATGGGTTATCGCTGGAACCTTTCACCAGACAGTATTAACTAAGAGAAATGAATTTTAAATTGAAAAACCCCTTTGGAATTCGTTCCAAACTAGTGTTTCTTTCCAGTTTTCTTCTGGTAATACCGTGGCTTGGTTACCGGTACATCTTAGTAATGGAAGACTATTTACGCAGAGGGCAGGAACAAACCGTGCTTGGTATGGCTCAGGCATTGGCATCCGCGCTCAATGAAAGGCCTGAGCTTTTCGATGAAGGAAGTTACAGCCCTGCAAGACAATCTGAAGACCTCTACGTGTATCCAGTGTTTTCACCACTCTCATTAAATGATGGTGAGCTAATTGATTGGCGAGAGTATCAGCAGTATGAAGTCGACTATGGGCGAGATGATTATCTGCGTACTTCACTAAATCCTTTGCGAGTCTATGCGCGTGATAATTCCCTTAGCTTCAAAAATATGGTGGGTGAATATAACGGGTCACTCTATGCCTATTTCAAAGTAACTGACGACAAGATTGTCTATCGATCCCGCGATACCTTAAGTGTTCACCGTAGTGACTTTCTCCAAATTTCCATGCTTTCTAAGGAGGGGAACGCTGTTAATCGATTTGTGGTTGCTCCCCATGAACCCGAATTTCTCTATCCGTTTAAGGTAGGGCCAGATTTTTCTGACCCGATTCATGAAGAACGAATTAGCGGCCAGTGGTATGAAACTGATGATGGTTATGAAATAGAATTGCAGATACCGATGGAGATGTTGGGAGACCGATTAGGGTTTGCGTTATTTGATGTCGATGATCCTGAGTCACGAGCTATTAGTACTGTAATAGGCACCTACAAAGTTGCTGACGCCGAACGACTGGGTTCCCTGCGCTTACCAACTCCTGAAATAGATCGAATAGTCGCCGGCATGGATCACAGTAACTCGCGAATACAAGTGGTCGATCGCAGTGGTAGAGTATTGTTAACAGTAGGTGATATACAGAGTGCTTCGGGTCTGCAGCTATCTTCGAGAAGTGCAGATCAACAATCGAACAATTATTGGGTCTATATTAAAGACAAGATTCTCAATCCGCTTTACTATCGAATTCTCACCAAGCCAAGTAACGATTTCATTGATGAGCTTTATTCCGAAGTTTCCCGTGACGGTGCTCATATTGATTCAGCTTTAGTTGGTACAGCCAATACCCAGTTCCGAACGCTTGCTGATACTCAGACACGATTATTAGAGGCGGCTTACCCAATTCTGGCTAACGGGGAAGTAATGGGCGCAGTAGTTGTGGATCAGAATATGAATGGGCTTCGCACATTCAGAAACCAGGCGTTGGAATCTTTGTTTAATACAATTCTTGCGGTTATGTTCTTGGTGATGTTTGGCCTATTTTTCTTTGCATCCAGAATATCCTCGCGTATTCGTGGATTACGCAATCAAGCAGAAAGCATTATTGATGATTCTGGCCGCGTGCAGAATACTATTGTGGCCTCACAAAATTCAGATGAAATAGGAGATCTTTCGCGTAGTTTTTCAAATATTGTGGAACGCTTAAGCCAATATACGAGCTATTTGGAAAATATGTCTTCAAGACTTTCGCACGAGCTAAGAACTCCAGTTACTGTTGTTCGTTCATCGTTAGAAAACCTTGGCATGACAGAGAAAAACGAAGAGTCGGCCATTTATATTGAACGAGCTGAAGAGGGAATCAAGCGGCTGAATTTAATCTTAACAAATATGAGTGAGGCAACTAGACTGGAGCAAATGCTTCAAACTTCAGAAAAAGAAAAAATAGATTTGAATAAAGTTGTTCATGGATGTGTTGAAGGATACAAGCTGGCCTATCCCGAAGCGAATTTTGAAAGAGACGCTCCCGAATATTCGATATTAATAAGCGGCGTTCCAGAGTATATAGCTCAGTTGTTAGATAAACTTGTTGCTAACGCTGTGGAGTTTTCATACAAGGATCAACCGATCACAGTTTATTGTCGTACGTTGCGTGACCATGCAGTGGTAAAAATTATCAATGCTGGCCCATTTCTACCAGAAGAGATGAAGGATAGGCTCTTCGAGTCGATGATCTCCGTTCGTCCTCAAGAAAAACAGAAACAACCTCATTTAGGAATAGGCCTACACATTGCCAGAATTATTGCCGATTTTCATGGCGGACAAATAAGTGCTGAAAACAGGCTTGACAAAGAAGGAGTGATAATTACTTTAGTCGTGCCCTTATTTTACAAATAGAGACTAGTGCGAATTTTCTAATCTCTTAATTTCTTAATCTCCAGAGTAATAGTCCGGGGCATTCTGTTTAACTATCACAGAGTCTGTAGCCCAAGCATGGCAAGTGTTTATCACTATTGGCTTGGCTTTAGTCTTGATAATCTCAGAATCACTTTTCTTTCGGCGATGGCTTTTTATTGGCCAAATAGTCTGCATTGCAACTGTAGCCATTGGGAATAGTAACTCCGTA
>Ga0310125_10000533_pt1 | contig 18154 bp, 11 predicted proteins | sample CB11b_Tmax_Bot8__FD_203508 | JGI IMG/M metagenome (GOLD analysis project Ga0310125, IMG submission 203508) | Marine microbial communities from Western Arctic Ocean, Canada - CB11b_Tmax_Bot8 | ecosystem: Environmental > Aquatic > Marine > Oceanic | place: Canada: Western Arctic Ocean | collected... | reverse complement strand
CTTGACCAACCAGCGATTGCGTCAGGTCGAATCTAAGCTTGGTGATTTCCTAATGCAGGGCCAGCGTACACATCATTTTACCACCGTTGCAGAGCAAAGTGGCGACCCAGACCTCTGGAGACGCATCGTAACCCGCACTTACAAGCACAAAGGAAAATATCTAACACGTATCTTTAATGGTAACAGTGACCAATCCATACGCGTAAGACTTAGATTTCCACGGCTTACAGGTGGTCGCCAGTGGAAGGTGCATGACCCGATCCACCAAATCCAGTACATCCGTGCGGATAGCACGCCCTCATGGACAGCCAAAGACTTGACAGGGGGCCTGGTAGTCGTGATTCCGCGGCGTGGTGAATTGTTTTTACAGATCGAATCTTCACCCAACAACACCCCTTTAAACAATCACCAGCTAATCCATTCACTTGAAGTCCCAACTATAACTGCACCACCTGCTCTTACATCACCACTGCCAGATGTAAGTGAACCGTTGTCAGACAACCAGTTTGTCTACTTGTCGAATAATGCCACTAAACTTAATGTGGCTGACGCAGAAAAAAGTTCTCTGCATACGGCAACCCAAGCAAGATGGGCTCAGTTGCTTCAAGAAAATAAACTGACCGGCGAGGAAATCGGTGCCTTAACGAAAAAACAGACGGAAGAATACAAACCGAAAATTATTTTTCCTGTGATGCCTGTCAACAACGATGCATTATCAATATACCCCGGCCCCGTGACCAAAGACCTTAAACCAGAGTTTATCCGCCAACCAGCTCTTTCACCTGACCGGAAAATTGCCGCTGTGGCGGTATGGGTCAACGGAAAAAGCCAGATCTACCTGGTCAACACGGATGGTTCCGGCGCCCGCAATATAAGCAATAACATCTACAGTGATCATTCGCCCCAATTTTCTCCAGATGGGCAAAAAGTCATCTTTTCCTCTGACCGTAACGCCGACTGGGAAATCTACACCATGCATGCTGATGGTACGAATCCGCGCCGCTTAACCAAATCAGCTGGTGTAGATAGGTCACCCACATATTCACCTGACGGCAAACAGATTGCATTCATCTCAGATCGTCAGGGAGATTTTGACGTGTACCTGATGAATACCAATGGCACCAACCAACACGCATTGTTCCCGCGTGGCGGACATGAATATGAACCCACATGGTCACCTGACGGTTCACTGGTAGCATGCACCGCACGGGTACGTCACCTGCGTTGCATCCAGATTTCACGTCGTGACGGCATGGATTCCTATTACCTTGCATGCGGCCCTGCTACTGGCATGCACTCGATCAGTTTTTCGTCCGACGGACAGAAGTTGGCAGCGATATATCGCAACTTTGGGAGGGCGGGATTGATGGTAGTCAACCTCGATGCTGAAGTAGACTCCCAATTTGAAGATTGGAAAGGCAAACAGGTACATTTTGTACGTGAAACTGAAAGAGAACAACCACGCAGTGACAACTGGTATAGGAGTGGCGAAAATAGTCCTCGTGCTATTAACCGTATTTTCTCTACGGTCAACTTCTCGCCAAGTGGGGAAAAACTTCTCTATTGCTCTGATGAAGGGCCCGGCAATTCATTTCAGTTCTACACAATACCCATAACTGGCGGCGAATCGCAGCCTATTGGCATACACCCGGCACAAGGCACTAAAACTGTCTGGAATACACAGTAACAAGCTTGTCGCAGTTGACTGAGGAACAAGATTTGTCTGAATCAAAAACCATATGGATACAGCGTGGACTACAGGACTTCTCTGGCGGTCATTTCGATGATGGAGGTAGCAATCTCTACGTCAATGCCAAAGGCGCCATCGAAACCATTCATCGCACTGATCTAGACGGAGATGGTCACGTTGATATCTTTCTGCCAAACGGCCATGGTTACATAGAACGGGGTCCGACCTCGATCTACAAACAGCCGACCAATGCCCAAGATCAATTCAATGGCAAAAAATGGCAGCGAGAGCAACTGCCCAACGACAGTTCCTGGAAAAGTCGCGTCATAGATGTTGATGGCGACGGCCATCCGGACCTGATCGTAGTCAATGCCGAGAATGGCGTAACGTCGGAACTGACATCCTATATCTATTGGGGTGGTCCCGAAGGCCTGACGGGCCAGTGTACTGAGTTTGCCACCGCCGGCGCCTACGACGTGGAAGCGGTTGACCTGACGGGCAACGGATGCCTGGATATTATTTTTCCGTCGGCTTGGGTCGACCACCATAATCCTGGCCTGGCCAGACCGATAGACGTCTATCACCAAACGGCCCCACGCAAGTTTGAAAACGTCACTGACGAATATGGCCTGACAGGGATCGCCGCAACTGCTGTAGCCTGCGCTGATCTGAATGGCAATGGGAAACTGGATCTGGTTGTGGCCAACTATCGCGACCAGTTTGAATACGACATTGACGCATTTATCTACTGGGGCGTAGATGGTGGAAAATTTGACGCGAACCATCCGCACAAGTTGCCGACCCATTATGCGATGCAGGTGCTATTGCGAGACCTGGATGGTGACGGGCGACCAGAGATCATCTTTACCGGGGGTGATCATGTCTATATTTACTGGAACCACAACGGGGCTTTCGGTCCCGAACACCGCACGATCATCAATACAACAGGTTTCAGCACAATGTTTTGCATCGGCGCAATACGTGCCGAAGTTGCAGATGTCGATAATGACGGTAAAAGTGAATTGCTTCTGGCAACCGAGCAGGGAGTGGAGATTCGCCATACAGACGACCTGCAAAAGGTCGTGAAACTGCTACCGCTGCCTTATTCAACGTGGGTGCACGCAGCTGACCTCGACGCAGACGGCAGGCCCGAGATTATCGCCAGCAAATATGACGACCGCGTCACCTATGAAGTAGAGTCAGCCATTTTCTGGAACAGTCCCGACGGGTTTTCACCCGACCGAGTGACGTTACTTGCCACCGGCGGCCCCATGGGCTGCACAACCGGCGACGTTGATGGGGACGGCAAACCTGAAGTCATTTTCAACAACACTATGGCCGGCCCCAGCCAGTTCTGGGATAAATTGCCATGCTACGTCTATCACGGCAGCAAGGATTGCGACTACGGTTCCCATCGGCGCAGCGAACTACCCGTCACACATGGATCTTGCTGCTACTGCGCAGCCGACGTGGACCTTGACGGACATGTTGACCTGATTGTCACCTCAGGTGAGGGGATACGCATTTTCCAAGGCGGTGCCGACGGGTTGAGAGCAGATCGATACTACGACGTGAACCCGGAAATGACCGGTGTCCTCCAGCAGATACTGCTTGCAGATTTCAATCGTGACGGCTACCTCGACATCTTGATGCCGTTGCAGACATATGACGAAAAACCGGAAACGATGGCGAGGTCAACGCAGATACTCTGGGGTGGGCCAGAAGGGTTTTCCGCTGATCGATCCACACACATACCCACGTTCGCCTACGGCCAAGGCCACTTGGCAGATCTGAACGGCAACGGATACCTCGATTTTTTGACTGGAAACAAAAACGGCTTCCTTAACATCTACCATGGTGGGCCCGAAGGTTTCTCGGATGATCGAATGAGTAGAATTGATATCGGATTGCCCCATATCGGAACCATCAACTCGGCTGACCTGACTGGCAACGGCTACCTTGACATAGTCGTAGGAATCGCCGGCCACTACCGGCGTTTGCCCAATACGTGCTTCATCTTCTGGGGCGGACCCGATGGATACAGCATGGACCGCAAACAGCAATACGATGGCGGATTTACCACGGGCCGCATTACCATCGCCGACTATGACAATGATGGCGAACTGGAACTCCTGATTCCTGCCTATTCCACCAACCTGACGCGCGAACTGCCCATCATGCTCGTGCACCGCAACGGCAATGCATATGACTTTGAAAATGCTGTGCGAATTCATTGCGAATCAGCTTTCCATATCCTACCGCTTGACTTGAGCCGTAACGGGTACCTCGACCTGGTCATAGCCAACCACCGCAACAACCTGGGCCATCAGGTGGATTCGAAAATTTTCTGGAATGGGCCTGAAGGAATCTCAACAAAACACACGACGCCGCTGTTTGGCATGGGCCCGCACTGGTTGACCATGCGTGATTTCGGCAATGCCCATACGCGCGAACCGCTGGAGCGATACATATCCGCACCCTTTGCCCTTGAAAACCGCGTGCCAACTACACTTGGCTGGGATGCAGACGTACCAGATACCACGGCACTGAAGTTCCAGTTGCGCTGGGCGCCCAGCGAAGACCAACTGGAAGACGCTCCGTGGCAGGGCCCAGATGGGCACGATAGTTTTTACGAGCAACCAGGCCAGCCGATCAAGGCCGCACCAGCATCTGCGAAATGGTTGCAATACCGGGCGACGTTCGTTTCCATGTACGGCATCAGTTCGCCACAATTACGGCAAGTACAGGTGGGTTTGTCGTAAGTATGCCGATGCCTATCTGATCACCACTCTGGTGTAGAAAGTAGCCGGCATGTGAGATTAGCCCCAAGGCAGGGGTGTATGAGCATCCACCTACAATAGTGGTGGCTGCCAGTGCTTAGATTACGCCTTTGAATCGATCATTCATCGAATTCAAGCCGTTGCGAATCAATTCCACATCCGTACCCACCACATAAAACTGGCATCCCAGTTCCTTGCATTTGGCCGCATGCTCCGGACTTGCCGGAAGTACCCCCCACGATTTGCCCACGGCCTTAACCGCTGCAGACACCCGCTCCAGAGCGTTTAGGCATTTGGGGTGCATCGGTTGCCCCGGCACGCCCAGCGTGATCGCCAGATCACCTGGCCCGACGAAAAGTGTATCTACATGCTCAACGGCCGCGATCTGCTCAACGCATTCAACGGCCTGCGGCGTCTCAATCTGGATCGCCAACCACCGCTGGCGGTTGGCGCGTTCGATGTGTTCGCCGGGATCGATCGTACCGAAGCGTGCTTCGTAATTGCCGCGAAACGCGCCGCGTGTACCGGCCGGCGGATATTTGGCCCACGACGCTGCCTGTTCGACCTGCTCCAGGGTGCGGACTTGGGCGATCATCACGCCACTAGCGCCTGTTTCCATTGCCCGCATCACCGCGGCGTAGTCCGTCGCCGCCAGACGAACAAATCCGTCCAGGTTCGATGCTCGGCAGGCCAGCATCAACAGTTCCAACTGCTGGTGCGGCACCGCGCTGTGCTCCTGGTCGATGAACAGGCCATCGACGCCACCAACAATACTTGCGATCTCGATGATCTTTGGGCTGGGAATGGCACCGATAATCAACGCGCGTGCGGTCTGACCATTTTTCAGTATTTCCTTGATCGTTGCAGCCATGGAATGCCCTGTTCTTGTATTAACGAAAATGCCACGTAGAATCTTGGCACAGATCGGATGCAAACACAAATAGGGGCAGGCAATGACAGCAGAGGCAATACTGAACAAGATGGGCATCACTTTGCCGGCGGCTCCGGCGGCGGTGGCGGCGTACGAGCCATGGGTGCGTAGCAGAAACCTGGTGATCACGTCGGGGCAACTGCCCTGGCTCGACGGCGAAATGGCCTATGTGGGCAAACTCGGCGCAGAAGTAAGCGACGAACAGGGCTACGAGGCAGCCAAACTATGCGCAATCAACGCCTTGGCCCAACTCAAAGCTGCAGCAGGTGACCTTGAGTCAATCCATCAAGTGATTCGACTGGAGGGCAGCGTGCACTCAGCCCCCGGCTACCGCGGCCAACCGAAGGTGCTAAATGGGGCATCGGATTTGATCAACGAAGTGTTCGGTTCACGCGGACAACATACACGCACCGCGCTGGGGATCAGCGAGATGCCGCTCGACGCGGCGGTACAATTGAGTGTCTGGGCTGAATTGGAAAGCTGATCTGCCAATCGGCTGAACCCCCTCATGGAGAACGCCATGGGCATCGCCCACATGACAATGGCAACGCGTAACGTGGAGGATACCTGTGAGTTCTTTGTGGCAGTTATGGGTTGGCAGCGGATTTCTCGGCCGGAAAATATCCACTGCAGGGCCGCCTGGCTCCGCATTGCGCCAAGCCAAGAGTTGCACCTGATCGAGGTCGATGACTTTCAGCCATCCCGATTCGAGCAGGAGTTCGGCCGACATATCGCCGTAGAATTTCCGCGCAGTGAATTCAATGCCCTGAAGGCGCGCCTGACTGAACATGGCGCCGAATTGATCGCCCCACAGCGAGACACTCCCTTCGATCGTTTTTTCTTCAAAGACCCCAACGGTTATGCGTTCGAAGTCATAGAGACAGACCGCCCGTCGGAAAGCTGACCCGATCTGTTCGTCATCTAGCCGACTACGGCACACCAATGCCCAAAGTACTGGTAAATCCAGACCGCATTTCAAGCATCGCTGCAGGCCTAGCTGTACTTGCGGGCTTAGTCGGCTGCGGAAAACCGGCAACGCCTATGGACCAGGTAACGGTCACGATCGCAGAACACCTATTCCACCTTGAAACGGCACTGGATGACTCGGCCCGCTACAGGGGGCTTTCGGATAGAAAAGAAATAGAGGCAGACGGTGGAATGTTGTTCGTATATCCTAGACCACAGACGCTGCGGTTTGTCATGCGCCGCTGCCTGGTCCCGATCGACCTGATTTATATAGATCCGGCGGGTCGTGTGATCAAGACACATCGCATGGAGGTTGAACCTTATAACCGCAAGGAGGACGACCTAATCCGATACAGCTCGCAGTGGCCTGCCCTTTGCGCCATAGAGTTGCGTGGTGGCACTATAGATTGGCTGGGCATCCGAACGGGTGATACGATCAGACTGCCGATACCATTGCTTCGTAGCGCCGCACGTTGATGGGTTTAGTTGACAAGCAAAGCCATTGATGGAGAATAAACTGTCCAGTACTTGCTTGCCACGAGCGGTTCACCTCACGACCCGCCGCGAAATACAGAATTGTTAGACTGCGAAAATTGCAGAATTACAGGATATCGACAAGATGAAACTCAAGCTAATCGAAAATGGTCCGATCGTTCTGGATACTAAAGAGCAGGTCTCTATTACTACGGCAGACTCCACCGAAGACAAACCCGGACCAGTATTCCTGTGTCGCTGTGGCCAATCCTTGATCAAGCCATTTTGCGACGGCACCCATCGCAAGGTCCAATTCGAAGGACCTTCTGCCGAACTATCCTGTCCCTGATTTGGCCCATCTCTGCGGCCCAACAAGACATTCCGCCAGAATTGGCCGCCTTCCAGATTTTCGGATTTTGTCGAAGTACTTCATGAGACACCTATGGGAAAGGAAGCTTTGGCGTGGAGGGCAGGCTGTTTGCACAAATGGCATCGAACAGGAACGGATCAACTCGGTATGCCTCAGGACCTCTCAATTATTTTGTTAATTCACTGCCAATATCATTCTTTTGATTTCAGTTTCATAAATACCCCGACCGAAGATCACTACATTATAGAAATTACTCCGCGCAGCTTGCGGTTCACCGCAAAGGGAACCTCATGAATCTCGTAAAAGCCATAGTAATGACCTGCGATAAATATCGAACCTTAACCGATCACATGATATTCAAGTATGCGCAACTGTGGCCCAATCACCCTTTTCATTTCAGAGTGCCGTACCAGGAATTAGCCCCGACAATCACAATTGGCAACATAGAGTACAAGAAAACCCCACCTGACATCAGGTCGACATGCCTTACGCTTTTGGATGATCTAGACGATGAGGAACTGATCTACTGGTGCATTGACGACAAGTATCCAATCAAACTTAACGTACCAAGAGCAGAACAGATATACCAGTGGCTTACTAAAGAGGAGGCTTCCTCAATAAGCGGCATATTATTCTGCCGCTGCAGAGAGGTGGCCAATAGCCAATTTCTTACCGGCCAGTCTGTCACCGATGACTTGGAAAATGTTTATCTAGAAAGAAAAGAGTATCAGCAGATATGGATACATCAGTTTCTTCGAGTGAAAGTATTGCGTTATCTTTTTGAGTCTTTCCCTGATGAAATTCTCCTTGCCAATTCCATGGATAAACTAAAAAGCCAAGTCATAAAACCTCCATCACACCGCATTTTTGTAAGCCGTCAAAACTTGGCTGTTTTTGGAGAAAGTACTTCTCGCGGCGTAGTCACACGGAACTGCCATAGAAGCATGTCGGAAAATAGCCTTGCTTTACCGGTATGGTGTTCGGAAACAACGAAAAACGAGATCATAATGGGCGTGATGGATAATACGGTGAAACATTGGCTTGGGCATCTTATTAAAAAGCTAACAAGGCGATCCGCCTGACCGTTACGCGTACAATTCACCCGCTACCTGTCTCCTAGGCTTAGCTGACCCGCATTATAATGCGCGACAGATCTTTATACCGCCTCAAAACGATTGCCTGGTAGCTAGCTGCGACCCAGCTCACGTTGACCCAGCGGTGATTTGTGCCCATATCGGTGAAACAGATTCCGCCTCCTTATGAATCCATGGCTCCCGCCCAAGGCCTGGCAGGGTACCGAACGCGACTGCTTTACATTTTACAATTCTTACAGTAGACAAACGCCCAAGATTACCTGCAGGATGTTCAAAACTGACTTGCCCGGTGCATAGTCACAAAACGCTCAAAATCATACTGGGGCTGGTAGCCCAGTTGCTCCATGGCCCGCGAACAGTCAAGCCATGATGCGATGGGTTGAGGGGTAAACCCCTTGGACTTTAGGTAATCCAACTCGGCCGGGTAGTATTTGTTTAACACTGTTTCGGGTTGCAACCACAGGTCTTGGGCGTCTTCATCGGTAAATCGAGATGGCGCACAGATCAAATAATCGCCTACCGTCTGCTGGTTCATCACCCGCAGATTCACCGTCAGCACATCCTGTTCATGAAAGCAAGCCGTCAGTGTGTTGTAGATCATCTCCAACTTGCGGTACATCGGCAGCGGTGCTAGCCAACCGTAGCGTAGGCCGATAATGGAAAGGCCGTGTTTTTGACGAAAGTAATCAACCGCCACTTCGCCCATCACTTTGGTTAAGGCGTATACATCGCAACTGTGGTGGGGCGAAAAATCGTCAAATCGAACTGCTCGGCCTTGCCCAGGGGTCAACCGCTGGGTGACTGTGGAAAATTCATTGACCATCGAGGTGCTTGAGTGCACCACACGATCCACACCCAGCCGCACCGCTGCCAGACAGACATTGAAAGTGCCGTCCACGTTGGCCCCGAGAAACTGCTCGTAGCTGCTTAGTTCAACGTCCGTGTTGTTACGCACGGCCGTGTGAAATACAACCTGACAACCTTCCATGGCCCTAGCGACATCTTCGTATCGGCCCACATCGGCCACCACGCAGGATGCGCCGAAGGCAGGATCTTCTCGACGGCGCATGACCCGCACCTGGTGCTCGTCTTTGAGCGCATCAAATAACAGTGCCCCCAAGCGCCCGCCGCTGGTAATCAGGATGTTCACTCTTTGATGCCAACGGCCGGTTGCTCGACTTCACCGAGCAATTGGGCCGCCAACCGCGATTCACCAATGGTGGTTTTAATCTGGTCCGGTGCCTCGGCACCCGCCGCCTCGGCCATCGCTGCGGCATCTTCCAGGTTCTCTTCGTGCGTCGGCTCTTCGGGCATCGGCGGATCGGCCAGATGCTTGACTTGCATGTTCTGGAAAGTACGAAAGCCCGTACCCACCGGAACAAGGTGCCCCAGCAACACGTTTTCTTTCAGGCCCACAAGCGGATCGACCTTGCCGGCTAGAGCCGCTTCGGTCAGCACCTTGGTCGTTTCCTGGAATGATGCGCCTGACAGGAACGACTCGCTTTGCAGAGACGCCTTGGTGATACCCAAAAGCAGAGTCGTGCCCGTTGCCGGTTTCGCCCGAGTCATTCGGGCAGGCTGCTTACCATCAGCCTCCGCCGCGGCGTTGGCATCTTTCAATGCAGACTTGGTCACCATCGTTCCGATCGGCAGGTTGGTATCGCCCGGATCCTTGATCCTCCCCATCTGAGCCGTGGTTTCATTTGCTGCCCGAAAACGGAACTTATCCGCGACTTCATTAGGCAGCAATTTAGTATCGTTCGGGTTATCCACACGTACCTTGCGCAGCATCTGTGAAACAATGACCTCAATGTGCTTGTCATTGATGGTCACGCCCTGGGCCCGGTACACGTTCTGCACTTCATCTATCAGGTAGGCGAACAGCGTCTCCTCACCCTTGATGCGCAAGATATCATGGGGAATCAATGCCCCGTCGATCAGGGCATCGCCGGCCGCCACGTAATCGCCCGTGTGCACGAGCAGGTGCCTGTCCTGTTGCACGTGATGTTCCACTTCCAAGCCGGCCTCACTCTTTACAATGATGGTCATCTTGCCGCGTCGCTTGTCGCTATGCAGCTCAACCGATCCGGATATTTCCGCCAACACGGAGGGATCCTTGGGCTTGCGGGCCTCGAAAATCTCGGTCACCCGGGGAAGGCCGCCGACGATGTCAGCCGATCCCAACGCTTCGCGAGGCTGACGGGCCAGCATGTGACCAGCCTCGATTGCCTGCCCTTCTTCCACCTCAATTCGAGCCTTAGCGGGCAGATAGTGGAAGTCGAGAATCTTGCCATCCTTATCCTCGATGACGATCCGCGGGTGCATCTCACCCTTGTGCTCGATGACCACTAGCAACTCACCTGTGCCCTGAGCTGTGGCCCGGCCCCGTGTTACTGCCGCTTCACTTTCCGTACGAACCGTCTCGCCCAACACGATGTCTTCGAAGCGTACCACGCCGGCTTTTTCAGCCAGAATTGGAACGCGATGCGGGTCCCATTTGACCAGCAACTGGCCCTTCTTCACCTGTTCGCCGACCTTGACCAGAATGTAAGCGCCATACTGGACCGTATATTTCTCGACCTCACGACTCTTTTCATCGACGAGGGACACTTCGCCGTTACGCTTGAGAGCAACCAAGAACTCATTGCCTTCCTCATCGCGAACGGATACTTCGTTAGCATCGTGGATTTCAATTTTGCCACTGTGGCCTGCTCGATATTCTGTATCCACGACACCAGTCAGCGCCACGCCGCCGGTGTGGAAGGTCCGCATAGTCAACTGCGTGCCCGGTTCACCGATTGATTGGGCAGCGATGATACCGACCGCCAACCCTTGCTCGACCATCTGGCTGGTGGACATGTCCTGTCCGTAGCATTTGGCACAGATACCCAGGGGCGTGTCACAGGCCAGTGGGCTACGCACGACCACACTGTCTATGCTCAACGCTTCAATGCTCAACGCCGCCGCGGCCGTGATCATCTGGTTTTCTTCAACGATCAACACGTCAGTGATGGGGTTACGAATCGTTTCCCGTGCCACTCGTCCAATAATCTGTTCGTATAGCGGCACATCAATCTCTTCACCCTTGTAGATAGCGCGTTTGGTCACGCCATGCTTTGTGCTGCAATCGAAATCATTGATAAACACATTCTGCGCTACGTCTGCCAGCTTACGAGTCAGGTAACCGGAATCGGCCGTTTTCAGTGCCGTGTCCGCCAGCCCCTTACGGGCGCCGTGCGTCGAGGAGAAGTACTCCAACACATTCATACCCTCGCGGGCATTAGCTTTGATTGGCGTCTCGATGATCTCGCCCGACGGCTTGCTCATCAGCCCACGCATACCCGCCAGTTGCTGTAGTTGGCCGATGGAGCCGCGGGCGCCAGAGGCCACCTCGAGATAAACCGGGTTCAAATAGCGCTCGCCCTTGTCAGAATCAATGGGTAACGGGTTTCCATCCTCGTCGCGGCGATCGTTCTCCAGTTCCTTGACCAGTTCCTTGGTGACCAGTTCGCGGCAGTGTGTCCACAGATCAAGCAACTGGTTGTATCGTTCGCGTTCGGTGATCGCGCCAGCATGAAACGCCTTTTCGACCCGGTCAACTTTCTTCTGGGTCTGATCTATAATCTCTTTCTTAGCCGCCGGAATGCGCAGGTCCGTAATGGCAAACGACGTCCCTGACACCGTGGAGCGTTTGAACCCTATGGCCTTTAGCTGATCGAGCAAGTCGATTGTCGCGGGCCTCCCCTTGCGCTCATACGTGTCGCTGATTACCCGGCTGCAGCCTTTTTTGCTTAAAGAGCAGTTGTAGTAAGGCATTTCCTGCCCCAAGATGTCGTTAAACAATATCCGCCCGATCGTCGTAACGATTCGTAGGTTTTCCGGCAGTGGCGTAACGTCACCCTTGTCATCATCTATGGTACCGCTGTACCTTCCCTGTGGCAGACGTACTTGGATCGGCTCGTGAATGGTGATCTTGCCTAAATCGTAGGCCAGAATCGCTTCCACCGGGTCCTTGAAAGATCGGCATTTCTGCGGGTCCTGAGGTTTCTCGGGCATACTGGTGATGTAAAACACGCCCAGCACGATCTCCTGGGACGGGCTGATCACCGGGCTGCCATCGGCCGGACCGAAAATATTGTGGGTTGAGAGCATCAGCACGTGCGCCTCGGCCTGAGCCTCCACCGACAGCGGCAGGTGTACAGCCATCTGGTCACCATCAAAATCTGCGTTGAACCCGGAGCAAACCAGCGGGTGCACGCGGATGGCGTTGCCCTCGACCAACACCGGCTCAAACGCCTGAATACCCATGCGGTGAAGGGTGGGGGCACGGTTGAGCAACACTGGGTGCTGGTAGATCACCTCTTCGAGAATATCCCACACCTCCGCCTCACGACGCTCAAGCATCTTCTTGGCACTCTTGATCGTGTCCGCAAGACCATGCTCTTTGAGCTTGCGGATGATAAACGGCTGGAACAGTTCCAGTGCGATCTTCTTGGGCAGCCCGCACTGGTGCAACTTCAACTCCGGGCCCACCACGATCACGCTGCGGGCCGAATAGTCTACGCGCTTGCCCAGCAGGTTTTCACGGAAGCGACCCTGCTTGCCCTTGATCATGTCGGTCAGGGACTTGAGCGGGCGGTTGCTCGAACCCAACACCGGTCGCCGGCACCGGCCGTTGTCAAATAACGCATCCACTGACTGCTGGAGCATGCGTTTCTCGTTGCGGATGATCACTTCCGGCGCGTTGAGGTCCATAAGTTTCTTGAGCCGGTTGTTACGGTTAATGATCCTTCGGTAAAGATCGTTCAGGTCGCTGGTGGCAAAGTTACCGCTTTCCAGAAGCACCAGCGGGCGCAGTTCCGGCGGGATCACCGGAATCACGTCCAACACCGTCCACTCTGGGCTGTTCGGCGAACCACGCAACTGCTCAACGACCTTCAGTCGCTTCGACAGATCCTTGATTTTCTGCTTGCTGCGAGTCTGATCTAATCCTTCACGCAGTAGGGCATTCTCGGCATCCAAGTCCAACCGCAATAGCAGTTCTTTGATGCCCTCGGCACCCATCAGTGCCTTAAATCCATTGCCATATTCCTCAACTGCTTGGCGGTATTCGTCCTCCGTCAATAGTTGACGTTCTTGCAACGGCGTATCAACTGGATCCACGACCACGTAATCCTGGAAGTAAACCACCTTCTCCAAATCCGTCGTCTTCATCCCCAACAGGTTGCCCAGATGGCTAGGCACGGCCTTGAAGAACCAGATGTGTACGATCGGTGCTGCCAGATTGATATGGCCCATCCGTTTACGCCGTACCCGGCTGTGCGTTACTTTCACGCCACATCGATCGCAGATGATACCTTTGTATTTCGTCCCCTTGTACTTGCCACAGGCGCACTCATAGTCGCGCTCGGGTCCAAAAATCCGTTCACAGAACAGTCCGTCCTTCTCCGGCCGGTATGTTCGGTAGTTGATCGTTTCGGGCTTTTTTACTTCCCCAAAACTCCACGAGCGAATGTCATTGGGGCTGGCCAGCGAGATTTTGACCGTACCGTAATCGTTCACGCGATCGTATAGGGTTTCAGACATATTGTTTCAGGCTCCAGAAGAGGCTGACGAAGTTCTTTGAGGCTTAACCAGCACAGTCATGATGTGCTCATTTTCGTCGTTGTTGGTTTCGATTTACTCTTCAATGGTATTTAATCTTGGGTTTTACCGACCTTGGCCGAACGTAATACCTGCATCTTTAACCGACACAAAAGTTGTCGACACATGTGCGGCGAAATAAGTCCTGACCGCGGCACTACGGTGGCGCCTACTTCGCAGGCCTCACGCCACCTTGTAATAGTCAACACTTAAACAGGGCCATGGCACCATTCAACTTACTCTACGTAGCTACAGGATGCCGGGCTCTTCATACTCGGTTTTCTCTAGGTTGATGTTCAGACCCAGGCCCTTTATCTCGTTGCACAACACATCGAATGCCACGGGCATGCCTGCCTCCAAGACGTTGGTGCCCTTGACCATCGATTCATAAATCTTTGTCCGTCCTTCCACGTCGTCGCTCTTAACCGTCAGCAACTCCTGAAGAATGTACGCTGCGCCGTAACCTTCCAAAGCCCATACTTCCATCTCACCGAAACGCTGTCCGCCGGTACGGGCCTTTCCGCCCAGCGGTTGCTGCGTAATCAGGCTGTACGGCCCCGTCGCGCGGGCGTGAATCTTGTCGTCCACGAGATGGTGCAGCTTCATCAAGTACATGTAACCCACCGTCGTTTTCTGATCGAACGGCTCGCCAGTACGCCCGTCGAACAATTGCACCTTGCCACCGGCCGGCATCTTGACCAGAAGTTCATCCGGCCTAGGCGATTGTTTTTTGTCCGCTAGTTCCGCCACGCGTTGGTCAACGTATTCGTTCGCTTCCTTGAACAGATCGTGAATTTCCTGCTCCGTGGCGCCGTCGAACACCGGTGTGACGGCCTGTAATCCCAACACGCCACAGGCCCAGCCTAGATGCGTCTCTAGAATCTGCCCAACATTCATGCGCTTACCCACGCCCAGCGGATTGAGCAGCACGTCCACCGGCGTACCATCTTCCAAGAACGGCATGTCCTCTTGCGGAACCATTCGCGAAATGACCCCCTTGTTGCCGTGACGCCCGGCCATCTTGTCGCCCACCGCCAACGGCCGTCGCGTGGCCAGGTAGACCTTGACCATTTCCAGCACGCCCGAAGGCAGTTCATCGCCCCGCTTCATGTGCGTCACACGTCGTTCTTTTTCTTTTTGAATGGCCTCTATGCGCGGCCAGAACTGGTTGTAAATTTGCTCTGCCTGGGCCTTGCCCTCCTTGCTGCCCTTGACCCATTTAAGCGAGAACGTCTCCGCCTGCTCCATCACAACTTCCGTAATATCGCTGGCGCCTACTTTCTGGCGGGTACTCGGATCGACCACGTCGCTGCCGACCACTTCGTTTAACCGCTCGACCATCTGTTGAAACAACTCGACGGTACGCTTGTTCATCTGTAATTCGTATTCGTGCATCTCGCGGCGCAACTCGCGTTTCTGATCGTCGCTTAAGTGCATGCGCCGGCTGAAACGCTTGGCCGCGATCACGATCCCCTCCGTGCCAACGGGCACTTCCAGCGAATCATTTTTGACGTCCTCGCCGGCTCGTCCGAAGATCGCGTGCAGAAGCTTCTCTTCCGGAGTCAGTTCGCTCTTGCTCTTGGGGCTTATTTTTCCTGCCAGGATGTCGCCAGGCCACACGTAGGTTCCTACCTGAACCACCCCGTGCTCGTCCAAGCGAGACAATTGTTTTTCGCTCACGTTGGGGATGTCAGGCGTAAACTCTTCTCGCCCTAACTTGGTCTCACGGATCTCCACATCAAACGATTCCAAGTGGATTGAAGTGAACACGTCTTCCTTGATTAGACGCTCGGATATCACGATCGCGTCTTCGAAGTTGTAACCGTCGAAGGTATTGAATGCCACCAACACGTTAGCACCCAGCGCCAGTTCGCCCTCATGCGTCGCCGCGCCATCGGCGATGATCTGACCGGACTCAACCTTCTGGCCCAGTTTGACGATCGGCTTTTGATTCTGGCAGGTACGTTCGTTGAGACCCACGAATTTGCGTAGATCGTATTCATCGGCGTTGTCGATGACAATCCGCATCGCATCCACGTAAGTCACCGTACCGGCGTTTCTCGTTCGAACCACCATGCCCGAGTATTTCGGCACCTCTTTTTCCATGCCCGTGGCCACGCAGGGCGGCGCCGTCTTGATCAGGGGCACCCCTTGGCGCTGCATGTTCGATCCCATCAGCGCCCGATTGGCATCGTCGTGCTCCAGAAATGGAATCAAGGCCGCCGACACGCCCACGATCTGCTTGGGACTGATATCTGCGTAGTCGATGTCATTGCTGGATACCTGTGAGAAATCACCGTCCACACGAGCCAATGCGGTGCCCGACACCAGTTTGCCATCGGGATCCATCACGTTGGAAGGCGCCAGTGTCAGCTTCATTTCCTCATCAGCCCGCAGGTATTCGACCCCCGAGAGGCCGGGCGTCGCCACACCGTCCTTCACCTTGCGGTAGGGCGTTTGAAGAAATCCGTACTTATCGATTCGCGAGTAGATACCAAGTGACGCAATCAACCCGATGTTCGTACCTTCAGGCGTCTCAATCGGGCAAATGCGCCCGTAGTGGCTGATATGTACGTCGCGCACCTCGAACCCTGCACGCTTGCGGTTCAACCCGCCCGGTCCCAGGGCCGACAAACGACGTTCATGGGTCAACTGGGAAAGCGGGTTAGTCTGATCCACCACCTGCGACAGTTCGCTGCGCCCGAAAAATTGCTCAATAGCCGACGAAATGGTCTTGGAATTGATCAGGTCCGCGATTTTGGCCAGTTCGTCCGGATCCTTAATGCTCATCCGCTCCTGCACCGTTCGCCGCAATTTCAAAAAACCCTTGCGCAACTCCTCAATCGCCAGTTCGTCCAGCGTCCGAAGCCGACGATTGCCCAGGTGATCAATGTCGTCGGTGTGAGCTTTGTTACGGCTGTTGCGTAGATCAAGGATATATTTGATTACGTGCAGAAAATCCTCGCTACGCAGCGTCATCATCTCTTCTGGCACATCCAGATTGAACTTGCGATTGATACGGAACCGGCCCACCTTGCCCAAGCGATAGCGGTTGACGTCAAAGAATTTCTCGTTGAACAACTGCTTGGCCTTTTCTACTTGAGGCGGGTTACCTGGGCGCAACCGTGCATAAAGATGCAGCAGCGCCGCCTCGTATGCCGGCACCTCCAAGGCGGTTTCGCCTTCCGCTTCCTCGGCAATGGTGTTGAGAATCAACTCATCGCCGACGGCCGTGACCACCAGAACTTCTTTCAGAGTCGATCCCGCAATCGTTTCGATCGCCTCACCGATTTGGTGTCCTACGCCCACCAACTCTTCGCCCGTTTCCGTATCTACGATCGGCGCCGCCGCAAAATATTCAGGTTTCAAGTCCACTATTTTGAGCGTCTGCACCTCGTAGAAGATATTCAGCAACGTCTCAGTCGTGGAATACCGCTCGTCAAGAGCCCGCAGGAACATCGTGGCGGGAATCTTCGTGGACTGATCAATGCGCATCACCAGCACATCTTTCTTGGTCACCTCAAGTTCAATCCACGATCCTCGCTCGGGGATGATCCTCGCCGAGTGCAGCGGACGGTCCGCCTCGGCGCTGGCGATGGAGAAATCCACACCCGGAGAGCGGTGCAATTGGTTGACGATCACCCGCTCAGCCCCGTTGATGATGAACTCTCCGCCTCCCATCAGGATTGGAATCTCCCCCAGATAAATCTCCTCCTGGGGAATCTCCGCCACATCCTTGCGCACCAGGCGCACGCCAATGCGAAACGGCATACCATAGGTCAACCGAAGCTCACGACACTCGTCAGGTGTATAGCGAGGCGGATCCAACTTGTAATACAGATACTCAAGTTGCATGCTCTCGTCGTAGCTGGGAATGGGAAAAATTTCCCGCAACAAGAACTCAAGCCCTTTGCTAACATCGCGCTGGTCAAACTCACAGTCCGTTTGGACTAAACGCCCATAGGAATTCTGCTGGACCTCAACGAGATTAGGAATGGGGAGGGCATCACCACGCTTAGAATAGTTACGTATCTCGTCTAGGAGCATAGACCACCTCGATCTTGCTGGTAATATAAAATATTTATGTCGCTTAGTTTATAAACTTTTTTAAGCGCCGGATCCGTTCTAGAGCCAACCAGTATAAGCGTATCTGCCGCTCAGCACAAGTCCCGGATGGCTCTTTTGAAAAAATCCGTACGATTAGGG
>Ga0310125_10000529_pt1 | contig 18181 bp, 14 predicted proteins | sample CB11b_Tmax_Bot8__FD_203508 | JGI IMG/M metagenome (GOLD analysis project Ga0310125, IMG submission 203508) | Marine microbial communities from Western Arctic Ocean, Canada - CB11b_Tmax_Bot8 | ecosystem: Environmental > Aquatic > Marine > Oceanic | place: Canada: Western Arctic Ocean | collected... | reverse complement strand
TATCAGCCCCAGATCGAGTCGATCACAGCGTATATCGACCAGCATGACACAATCGAGGGATCCCCGGATCTTTCAGATGAACATTTGGCTATCTTTGATTGTGCATTCAAGCCCGCTAATGGTGTGCGCAGCATTGATTGGCGAGCCCATGTCACGATGATGGCGGCAGGCCAGCCGTTGTTGTCGGGCGCTATTTCAAAGACCGTTAATATGCCCGAGAGCACGACACCCGAAGAGATCGCAGAAGCGTATCGATGGGGTGGCCAGCTTGGCTTGAAGGCACTGGCGATTTATCGCGATGGGTCGAAATGCAGTCAGCCCTTATCGACAACGCCCGAGAGTGCGAAAGAAGAAAAACAGCTGAAGGATTCGCAACCGCAGGTCCTGGAGCGGCCTCGACGCGAACGACTTCCTGATACGCGTCAGTCGATTACCCACAAATTCAACGTGGGTGGACACGAGGGGTACATTAATGTTGGATTGTATCCAGATGGTCGGCCAGGTGAACTTTTCATCACAATGGCAAAGGAAGGCAGCACGATCGGTGGATTGATGGATGCCTTTGGGACGGCGATCTCGCTGAGTTTGCAATATGGTGTCCCGCTGGAAGTGCTGGTAAATAAGTTTTCGCATACTCGGTTTGAACCGATGGGATTCACCACCAATCCAGATGTGCGGATTGCTAAAAGTGTCGTCGATTATATATTCCGTTGGTTGGGAATAATCTTCATTCCAGGTTATCGTGAGGCCACGGGAGTCGTGGTTTCAGCCGGTGAAAGTGATGAGAACAACGCCGCCGACGCAGGCAATGGGAATGTAGAAAACCGTGCCGTTGTCGATTCCCAACAGGAAAAACAGTTACGCACTGGTGACGGAAGTTCTGGAGAGATTGATCACGACCGGCTTAAACGTGCTGGTGTGGCCATGAAAGGAACAGTGACGCCATTCACTGCGCAGAATGAGTTTGCTCGATTTCAGATTGACGCACCCAGCTGTGACAACTGTGGTGCGATTACCGTTCGAAATGGCAACTGTTACTTGTGCCACAACTGCGGCAACAGTATGGGTTGTTCGTAGGCCAAGTCAGTGTTGAGGTAACCAAAAATCGAGTCAATGGGCATCGTTACATCAGTGACGATGCCCATTGGTATTTTTCAAGTAGTTTATTTCCATTTAAAGATCTTCTCAATTTGGATCGGCTCGGAAGTAAAAACCATTGGAGATAGAACCTTGACGTTGCGCATCGATGGTGAAGTGGATCGACCGGGAGAATTAACTTATGCAGAGCTTGTGGCGTTTGACGAGAAACACCAAATTGTAGGTGTCCATCAAATTGACCCGCGCTGGCGCGGTGATGCGATTAAGCTTGCCGGTTTGCTGTTACATGTGGGCGTTGCCAAGACGGTAGATTATTTAGGTCTGCACAGCTCCCACGATGATTTCCATGCCAGCATCCCACTGGAGGCTGTGCTCGATCGAGCGTTTTTAATTTATCGAATCGACGGTCAACCTTTGCCATTGGAACGCGGGGGTCCAATTCGCTTTTCAATCCCGGATTTCGCCGCCTGCCATACCGATGAGATCGACGAGTGTGCCAACGTAAAATTCGTGGACCATATTGAGCTCACGGTGGGTAAGGGATTTGACAATCGGCCGGAAGATGACCAGGAACATGAAGCCCTACATCGTAAGTAGTCCTGGCCTGCTCCTGTTAGGCTAGTCGCTTGACAAAATGTATTGTCGGTAGACCTCCAACGTGGCTACGGCCGCAGTATCGGCATTGAAATGCTGGTGAACTCGTTTTTGGGCTTCATCACCAATTTGTCGACATACCTCTGGCTGGCGAAGCAGCTCATAGAGGGATTTAGCTAAATCTTGCGTGTCGCCCGGTCGGACAAGTCGTCCACCTCCGGTTTGGCCGAGCAATTCGGGAAATGCACCATGGTTGGGTTGTACCACGGGCACGCCGGCAGCCAATGCCTCCAGCACATAAAGTCCTTTGGGCTCACGATACGGGGACGGAACAGAAAAGAGATCCAGGTTGGAAAGAAATCGGACCTTGCCGTCTAGGTCAAGCTCCCCAACATAAGGATCTGCTTGATTGTTTACAACGGCTCGTACACGAGCAAACTGTGACTCTGCGTAGGATCGGTCCTCTGCGCCAAGCCAGCCCGCAATTCGCAACTGAACGTTTTCGGTGCCTTGCATTTCTCGAAGTAACAGATACGCGTCAACCAGAAGATGTAATCCTTTCGCCTCGCATACTCTGGCCAGGTATCCAATGGTGGGTGGGCGTTCTTTCGGCGTTTGCCCGGCCGCTTGCAAGGATTTTTGAAACGGAGTGACATCGATTCCCAATGGCACAACGTGAAATCGCGAGATGTCGATTCCCAGATATTCTGCCATCCGCTCTGCATAAAATTGACTGAAGACAACGAATCCATCGATTTTTGGAAGTAAACGGCCAATGGCCTCTAAAGCTTGTTTTCGATAAGGGGAATCCAAGCGATCCAGAAAAATATCGTCTCCTTGAAGGGTTACCAGAATCGGAACGTTCATTGCATCTCGGATTGCCGGAATGCAGCCGCCAATGAGAACATTACTGAAATTGATCAAGTCGGGCTGTTCTGATTCGTGTAGCCAGGCGACAAGTTTTTCGATGGCACGTTTTTGATTTCCATCGGTCCCGCTTAACATCGAAACAGTGAGTTCACCCAGATGACGTGGATGCATGCTTGCCGAATTACGTGATAACAGCCGTACCAACCAGGATTGATTCACAATGCTTTCAACGAAGGGAAGTCGGCTGATTCGCGGAAATCTCTGCTGAAGATAAATACTCCCACCGTTTAAGAAAACCCGATCCAGGCTCACATTTTCCTGGTCGGTGCGGATTGGCGTATACGTTGGGATTAACTGAACATCGATACCTTGCCGCAAGAGGGCGGCAGCCAGGGTATTGTCCCGTAAACAACTGCCACAGTACATGTTGGCAGCACCTGAGGTGATATAAGCGATTCTCATTAAAAAACGGACAGTCTTCCTATTTTCCCACCATTTCGCTTGTTCAGGCAATCACCTGATTCTACACGTTGTTGACAACTTGCGGACGGCCAAATGGATCGGACTAAATTCACCCAGATTTCTGAAAAAAAGGGTAGGCTCCCCTTTTTTTGTTGGGGGGAAATGCGTAGAATGCGCGATTCTATTTGTCGATTAAGTTGCAAGGAATGAGGCCGATGCCCAAACAGAAAACACACAAGGGTACCAAAAAACGGTTCCGATTGTCGGCCAATGGTAAGGCGATGCATCGACAGTCCGGTACCAGCCATTTGGCGACCCGTATGGATCAAAAACGTAAGCGCAATCTTCGTGGTACGACGTCGGTGGCTAAGGTGATGGAGAAGTCAATCCGAGAATCACTGAGAGGATATGGTTATTGATGACTTGCCAACAACAATTGGCAACAGGTTAAAATTGAGAAATCAACACACGTGCGCGGGCGGTAGAACGCTATCAGAGTGAGACTCTGTTGGGGCCTGGACGTACGATCAAAATGGGATGATGGTTGGGAAATAATTATGAGGACGATAAAGGGTGCAGCTCGAACCAAGGCGAAACGTCGGCTGTTTCGCAAAGTTAAAGGTTACCGTGGGGGTAGAAGCAACCTGCTGCGGACGGCCAAAGAAACGCTTATTCGCGCACAGGCGTACGCATTTCGTGATCGTCGAGTCCGTAAACGGGAGTTTCGACGGCTTTGGATTATCCGCATCAATGCTGCTGTTAGTGAACGCGGGATGCGTTATAGCGAGTTTATGCATGGTCTCAGCAAAGTGGGCATCGAATTGGATCGTAAATCGCTCTCTGAGATGGCTATCCATGATCCGGCTGCCTTTGATACGGTTTTCGACCAGGTGAAGCAGGCTCTCGCTGCTTAACGGATGAAAAACTGGCTGAGTCTCGGGACTGACTTTCATCGGTTGGAGTGTGCGCTCGTATTGTCAGAGTTGCAATCTCGTGTGATGACGAAGGCTGAAATGATAGGTGAATCTCGTTTTGGCTGGAAATGACAATTGTTTGAACAGGTCGCCGGACTTCGTTGACACGGAGGGTTAACTGTCGGACAGCCGTTTCCAGCGCGGACCGGCCCAACCCGGCTGCCGGACGTGTCAAAAGCAGGGATTGTCCAGGTGAGTCGTGGAAGTTGCTGGCAATTCGACACTCTTTGGCAATGAAAGCAAAAACTGTCGGATGGTGGAATTTGTCGGTTACGGATCCATTTCTGTCAGATCATTCCGACGAATTGTCACAGCTGACGGTTCGTTTCAAAAAAACCGTGTTTTTTACAGTTTTCAAGCGGCTCCTTGTTTACCCGTGTGGTACGAATAGGGTGCTTTTAGCTGAGCTCGATTGTTGAACCGATGCCGAATTTGGCGGCGTCAAAATCGAGCAGTAGCTGGTAGGCGTTTCAAAACCAGGAGGGTACAGCCTAACACGTCTCGCTGGCTACGGTTTGGTTTGGAAATGTCGCTCGATTACCAATTCTCCTGGGCAAGCTCAGGGGAGATTCTTGATCGGAAAGCAAAATGGCATCCACCAGCAAGATCACTTATCCGGCGAGCGATCATGTCAAGGCATTTGCTAGTACAATTCCGCCTGTTATCTCACAGGATTCGTCGCTTCATCGTTCATAAAATTCTACATGCTGACGACCCGCCCCATCGGTTGGCGCTTGGGGTTGCTATCGGAATGTTTATGACTTTCACGCCAACGGTTGGAGTTCAATCGATTTTGGTGGCACTGACAGCGTGGGTGTTGCGCGCAAACAAGCTGGTTGGGATGCCGATGGTTTGGATTTCCAATCCCGCGACGATCGTTCCGATCTATTATTTTTGTTATGTTATCGGCCACACTATTTTAGGTTCTGAGGGGGTGGAGGATGGTTGGTGGCAACGACTCGCATACCCCCCACAGGGATGGTGGAATTTTGTTGGGTTCTATTGGATGAATCTGATGGAGATTGCATTACCACTGTGGGTTGGAGCGTTGGTGGTCGGTCTTTGCGCGGCAGTGCCCACTTATTATCTGGTTTATTTTCTTGTCCGATGGTATCGCATCCGTCGTTGGGGCCGACTGGTTCCGCCGGTCCGAAAACTCCCGGTACTTTAACCTTGCCATTGTTTTATTTGAGCCGGTTTTGCGTTAAACTCACGCTCAGCAATTGGACAAAGGGGTTCGAAATAACGGTACTTGGAATCAGCATCATGGCGAGGAATTATACCCTTAGACAGCGTTCAAAAGATCGACACAAGCTATACCAATGGTCTGTTCAGAATGCGGAATGGGAAGTTGAGTTTATCGAGGAGCAATATGCCAAACGGCGTGGCCGATCTCCCAGAATATTACGAGAGGATTTTTGTGGTACGGCCCTGGTGGCGAGTCAATGGGTCAAAGGATTTCCGGAACGCCGATCCATCGGTTTGGATCTAGATCAAGAAACGCTGGATTGGGGAGCAGAGCACAACGTGGCTCCCTTAAAAGCTGACGCGGACCGGGTTGATTTGCGACTCTCCGATGTTCGAACAGTTACCGATCCGAAAGCCGACATCGTTGCTGCTACGAATTTCTCTTACAGCGTGTTTACGGAAGTCGCCGAGTTGACCGAATACTTTCGCGCCGTATACCGCAGCATGGCGCCCGGTGGAATGTTAATACTGGACTGTTACGGAGGTTGGGAAAGCCAACAGGTTCAGAAGGAAAGTCGAAAGGTCAAATGTAAGCAGGGCACGTTTGGTTATATTTGGCATCAGGCCAAATTCAATCCGATCAATAATCGCATCTTGTGTCATATCCACTTTGAATTCAAAGGTGGGAAACGTTGGAAAAAGGCCTTCACTTATGACTGGCGGTTGTATTCACCGGCCGAGGTTCGCGACCTGCTTTACACAGCCGGTTTTTCTAATGTTGAAGTATTTTGGGATCACGAAGAGGATGAAGACGTGAGCGATTTCCGGCCTACGTTGCGGGCAGAGAATAGTGCTGGTTGGATCGCCTATATTCTGGCAGACGGTCCATCACTTAATGGCAATGGTCGTTCTTGAGACATCAATCGATTACAACGCCAAATTTCTGCGCTCTTAACCGCATTACACGTTCGAAATACGGATAGGGGATCACTAAGTTACGACGTCGTGCCCAATGAAAGCTGCCTTTTACAACGCTTATTGGTAGGCGGCCATTGCGCACCAGTTCAACGACGTTCTGGATGAAAGCAAACTCAACCGAACGCCGGGCCCGCAGCCCGCTCTCCAGTTGCGCCTGAAGATCTCCGGTGTTGGCGGCAACCTGCACAGCCGGCCTACCGGCTGATAACTGGCCGGGTAACCAAAGCCCGACAAGGCTGGCAGAACAGGGCAGCCAAACCAGGGCTAGCACGAGTCGCAACATTGGTCGACCTCCATTCATTGAAAGGGATCGACCTTTTAGCCAATAGCAGTTAATGCGACAAGATGTTTTCTCGAATTCTACTGCTCTTCGTTTGCCCAGAAACCACCACGTGCATGGTCGAAAAGCACTTCGATGCCTCGCCGAGATTCGTCGAATTCACCCCGATGATAGACTTCATGTCCCACGACCCAGGTCCTTACTGGCCATCCTTGTAGTTCTCGGCCATGCCAGGGACTCCATCGGGATTTGGTCAACTGCTTGGCGCTATGCACGGAATTTTTGCGTTGCATGTCGACCAGGACAAGATCGGCATCGTATCCCACTTCGATACGACCTTTGTCAACAATGTCCCAGATCCTTGCCGGGTTTTCGCACATCCATTTCACAACCTGCTCGATCGTACAACGCCCCTGGTTCACCTGGTCCAGCATCAAAGCCAGAATATTTTCCACCGCAGGTAACCCTGAGGGAGAATCCGGGTACTTCTGGCATTTTTCTTGCCAAGTATGGGGCGCGTGATCAGAGGCTACTGACTGAATATGACCATCGAGCAATGCCTGCCAGAGCGTGTCGCAATCTTCCTTGGACTTAATGGATGGATTGACTTGCACAAGGGTTCCCAGCTCCATGTAGTCATCGACATTAAACAGCAAATGATGAGGGCATACTTCGGAGGTCAGAATATGACGGTAGTCGGTTAGCAATTCTGCTTCTTCAGCCGTTGATACGTGTAAAATGTGAAACCGATGCTCGTATTGCAAAGCCAGATTGATGGCGCGGCGAGTCGCAGTCACAGCAACCTGATTATCATGGATCCGGGAATGATAGGTCACGTCGCTTATCCGACCAACATTTGTCCGGTTCTCTTGCATTAATGTTTCATCTTCACAATGTGCACATATGGGTAACGACGTTTCTGAAAAAATTCGTTCCAGGCAATCCTGATCGTCAACGAGAAGGTCGCCCGTGCTGGATCCCATAAATATTTTGATACCAGGGGTGCGGCTGGCGCTGCTTAATTCATCCAGATTGTCTTTAGTAGCGCCAATGTAAAAGCCATAGTTCACCAAACTCTTGCCCCCCGCTAACGCAAGCTTTTCTTCCAGCATCTTCTGCGTTATGGTGGCCGGGTTTGTGTTGGGCATGTCCAGAAACGTCGTCACGCCACCGCTGGCACATGCCCGACTGCCGGTCATCAGATCTTCTTTATGAGTAAATCCTGGATCGCGAAAATGGACATGACCGTCGATGACACCCGGGATCAGATGCAGCCCTTTGGCTTTGACAACCTTGTCGGCAGAAACCTTCTTGGCAGGGTCAATATCGGCAATTTCACTGCCATCAATGAGGACGGACACCTCGGCCGTTTCGTTAGGCATGACGACGGTTGCGTTTTCAATCAGCGTTTTCATGGATTCTCAGAGTTAGGGAGGAAAGCTGGTTAATGCAGGATCTAAATTGTAGAGAACGGTTGGTAAAAGTGATAGTCTCGTTGTTGAGGATCGGTAGCGATGGCTAGAGGATCTGGAGTCCAATGTCGAGGGAAAAGATCAGCCCAATTGAATGTCAGCTGCTTCATTGGGTGAAGGAGGGTTATTTTTCATTGGGCGAAGGAAGGCTTCTTTGAACGGTTTCTTCGATTCGCGCTAAACGATCAACGATATCAGCCAGTTGATCCAGAATGAGCGCGTGAACGTACACGGCGTCCATCCCCACGGGACTTGTCGGACTGGCAATCTGGTCAATCACGGATTGTAAGTCTGTTTTTTCTTTCATCTTTAGGTTCTTTCGTTGGGTGGACAGTGCCAAGTTGTAATGCAATCCAATCAGCATCTAAAAGCAAATGAATTGAGCGATTTGAAAATTCAAAATAAGAGGAAAATTCCCACGATGCCCTTCGGCGTAGTGCCAAACGAGCGCCGGCCGGGTTTCAGGGTGGAAAGTGTCGTTTAACGCTGGCAAGAAAACCACAATCTGAATATCGGGAGTGCCAAACTGATATTCAGCACAATCGCTACTTGATTCACCGTTGAAGTTGTTCAATGGGTGGTCCCGAGCAGCGACAATCTTCTAATGATTCCGACGATAAGGCTCGATTGACAGGCAATCAGGCCGCTGACAAATTCATTCCTGCGTTTGGAGATCTTTGGACGAACGTTTTAAATAAAGCGATACCATGGGAACCGAATTTGAGCGTTTTGGGTAGTGCCCCTGATGTTGTAAGATGAGGTCGGAAATTCTCTAAACCGAGTTATAGTGAATTTTTATGATGAATTATCTCTTGCCACATCCGCCGCAATTCGGTTACTTTCCCAGCGACAACCCATAATGTTGGAGACATCGGCCCCGCGCTGTTAGCTCAAGAGATTATCAGACACCAACGAATTTTTTCGATTGGCACGCTGTTTTAAGTCATAATTTGAGAAGATTTGCTAATTCAACCAAATCGTTTACTAGGATTTGCCGATCAGTGGTCCATGTTCTTTGTTATCATTACTCGGGACATGGGGTACAATACAAAGATGTTCAAACGCTCCTGGTCAACACCGGCTGAGGGACCTAAACCAACGCGTTGGCCAGGATCAAACAGTGGCTAGTGCGCAGCACGCCCGATCCTCGTCAGTCTCGCAGCGACTCCTCACGTCGCAACCGACCGGAGCTTTGGACTTTTGTAGGCTGCGGCTGTTTCGGTAACCCCGAAAAAGCCAGCAGCCTTTTTTATTGCTTGGGAATCTCCAAAAATTTGATACCAGAGATCGATTGTCAGACTTCTGTCAACCAGTGAGAATCCTATCATTCCTGACTCGCCCTCGACGATTTCACCTTCATCAACACGTGGTTCGGTGGCTTGGTAAGCACTGAAGATGGGACAACAAATTGTTCCAGCGTTTACAAATTGCAATTGGCAAATGCATTCTTCAAGATCGATCCAGTACGATGCAACTTATGCACTCGAATCGGCTGAAATAGGACGGTTGGATGCTATCGGAAGGGTTATTTTGACGGTGCCCTGGGATTAAATTACTCCTAGCGCTTACTAAGGCGATGTCCGTTGTTTTCATCAACGCTGGTTGGCCAGCAATTCTAGGTGTTGAATTTAATCAACACATTGCAACCTGGGGCTAAGTTTTACGGATGCCAAAGCCGTCTTTTGCTCGGTGAAGTGATCTACCGGAGATGATTTGAGAAAGGGGTCTTGTTCGGCGGATCGTTTTCCACCGATCAGGAAAATGTTCGAACCTGTCCGTTGCCACGTATCCAACAAGGGTACTGGCGACCGCTAGAATTACTCAAGTGTGAAATTTGGGATCCACCAGTCTCTCTGTCATTGCCCGCCGATGAGTTCCGCAGGATCAAATTTGCTGACATAGGACCGAGTCGTTTGGTTTGAGAAAAGGAGGTCAGCAGCAAGACTCTCCAGAAAGCGTTTGACATTCATCTCTATAATCATTGGGCATTTCGCTGGTGGTTTGACTACTCGAGTGACGCACACGATCACTTCGATTCGTGGACTAATTGAGAGCGCAGGAATCGCGCCACTGAACCGGGGACTGGGCCGCCAGGGCGCGCGATTTTGTCAGCTGCGATACTGCGGTATCTTCATCGATTCGCCGTCTTTCAGAGCCGACTGGTGGGCCACGATTCCGGGGACTGTCATGTTCAGCGCCTGGGTGATGTCTACCAGTGGCGGGCGGTCCTCCAGGATCGCCGTGACAAACTCGTTCATGAGTTGGCCGTGTGACCCACCGTGACCGCCGCCCTGGACACTGGGTGGCAGAGGTGGCCGGCGGGTGACGGGCACCTCTGCCAGACCCTGGTATTGACCATCGAAAGATCCCTGCTGGCCGCGAATCCGACCCTTGTCGCCGGCGTGGCCGGGCGTATCCCAGCTGACACCCATGCGCGACATGCCCCCTTGGCTGGTGCGGAAGAGGGCGATTTCGGTACCGAACGGGTTCTGGTAGCGGCTGTTCTTCGGCCACCAAGCGGCGGCACTGCCCAGGCAGGAGACCTCGGTGAAACTCCCGCCGGTGACGCCGACGTAGTAGGTATTGGAGTGTGTCGGATACCACTGCGGCGGACCACTGTCGCGCCAACCCTTGTACGATGGCAGCGGCTTGCGGAAGAAGTGGAAGTATTCTCCCTCGGAGTAGGCGAGCTTGCCGAAGCCCCCCGCGTGGTAAATCTGCCGCATGGCATGGAGATCTTCGTGGAAACACGACGTCTCAAACAGCATGTCCGCCTCCTCGAGCGAACCGTATGAGGCGGGCACAGCACAGGCGACGTGTTTGCCGTGCCGCAGCACTTCGATGCAGTGTCGCGGATGGCTGGGCGCGTCGGTGGCCACGAAGATGGCCTCAATCTGGTCATCCTTGACCATCTCCTCCAGTGACGGATAGGTCTTCTCGCAACGGCAGGCCTTCGCCAAATTAGCGCACCGCTCATCAAACAGATCGCTGACGGCGACCACTTCCACGTTCGGGTGGTCCTGAAAGCCGAACGCGGCACCAAAATCAGAGAGACCGTAGCCGACGATGCCGACGCGAATCTTGCGATCGGAAACCGGCGTCCATTCGGGGGAGTCGTTGGGATCGGTCGCTTCCTCGCCCTGGCTCTACTTTTCCTGGGCCGCCGCCGGCTTCCCCGCAGTGGTGGCACTGAGGGCAACGGTCGCCAAGAACGAGCGGCGTGACGTGGAATGGCTCATGAGATGTCCTCCTCGAGTCGCTGTTGTCTATAGCAAGAAGCATCGCCAGCGGCGTGTCGAGAATTGCAATTCTACCAACTCCGCCTTTGATCCGCTCTGAGGCTTGGGAAAAAAGAGAGCCGATGGAACGCACTCTCTACGAGTCGTAGTGAATCACCGAGTCGAAGTAGGATGGAATGGATCAGTGGTAGGTACCAGAAGTTGCCAAAACGAAGAGAATTATTCGGAAAAACCCCACCAAGCGTTATAGAGTGAACAAGCTGGGGAATTATCAGCAAAACTCTCTGTTCAGGTCATTTTCATGGTCAGGTTATTTGCGCATGTTAACGATATATAAGTTGTCTCAGAAAAACAGGATGTTTGACTGGGGTATGGTTAGATGGAGAACTTATTGTGCCAAGTGTGCATTGAGTTCTCAACGGGTGTTGAGTCGGCCCGGATCGGGTCAGCCCAGACAGGTTTGTTAGAAGGCAGCGGAAATTGCTTCTTTCGCGTAGGCTAACTGGGTGCCTCGCCGAAAACGAACCAACTTTTACCAGGCTGGCCTGATTCGACCGATTCATTTCTTCTGCATCAGCTTTCGAACAGTTGTGGAAAAAACTACCCGTTACAACAGATTTCTTTTGGGAATTTTACCGAATTTTCGTTTTGAAGATTGCTCGGTAGGACGGTAGATCATCAGGTGACGCCTGGTGTCTGACATAAATCATTCTATCCCATGATCTTGCGATCGCTCATTTGGAGTCAAGCTCAAGCGAAATCCGCTGGTCGTTCCGATCGGCAGCCTCTTTAGGTTTTTTTTTGTTTTGTTGAAAGCTCCGTTGGAGATGAAGAGAGTATCTTGTCACTTGTCGGAGCATTCAAGACAATGGACGCCTTTGGCAAGTTGGCGGAAAGTGGTTAAGACGATGAGTACGAGTACGAGTCAAATTGAAGATCAGATTGTCCGCCATGCCAAAACCATGGACAATCTGGTCAGTACAGTGGGGCGCGTTTTAGTCGGCCAGGAGGCCATGGTTTCGCGACTGTTAGTAGGACTGTTAACAGGTGGCCATGTTCTGTTGGAGGGTGTACCCGGTTTGGCCAAGACGCTGACGGTGAAAAGTCTGGCCGCCGCGATCAAGACACGTTTTTCGCGAATCCAGTTCACACCCGACATGTTGCCGGCGGACGTGATTGGTACCGAGGTTTTTAATCCTAAAGACGCAACCTATAGCGTAAAGAAGGGGCCCATCTTTTCTAATCTGGTGTTGGCCGACGAAATCAACCGGGCTCCGGCGAAGGTCCAAGCCGCTTTACTGGAGGCCATGCAGGAGCGTCAGTGTACCATCGGTTTACAAACGTTTTCCCTGCAAGAACCGTTTCTGGTTCTCGCGACTCAAAATCCAATCGAGCAAGAGGGGACCTATCCCCTTCCCGAAGCGCAGGTGGATCGCTTCATGCTCAAAGTCCACGTTGACTATCCGACACTTGATGAAGAGCGCAAGGTAGTTGATCGCATGGGCGGTGGTAAAATGATTCCCGAAATCGAACCAACGACAACGCCCGAGGAAATTTTGGCAGCCCGTGAAGTGGTCGACAAGATTTGGGTTGACGAGAAGGTACGCGACTATATTGTGGACCTGGTTCGGTCAACGCGTGGTTTGAATGAAAATCCAGTGCCCGGACTTGATGGGTTAATCGAAACAGGAGCCAGTCCACGAGCTTCGATTTTCCTGGTGAAAGCTGCCAAAGCGAATGCCTTTTTGCAAAGTCGAGGTTACGTAACACCCCACGACGTGAAAACGCTGGCACCGGACGTTCTTCGCCATCGCCTTGTGCTCACCTACGAGGCCGAAGCGGAAGGAAAGACTCCCGACGATGTAATTCGTCGGATTCTAGATAACGTCCCCGTACCTTGATGTTCCCGTACCCTGATGTTGATTTTGGCTTTACGAAATTTCTTCTATTGTAACCGTTCAGTTTTGGCTGCCAGAGGTTTCGCCGATAGTAACTAGATTTTCTGCAATTTGTTACGTTCTTTTCGGTGTTGTTGAAAATGCTTGCTCGTGACATCATCCAACGCGTTCGTGAAATCCAGGTCCACACGGGGCGTCAGGTGGCTGACGTACTTGCCGGTCAATACGTGTCGGTCTTCAAGGGGCGTGGTATCGAATTTGACGAGGTTCGACCTTACATTCCGGGTGATGATGTTCGAACCATTGACTGGAATGTTACTGCCCGCATGGGCGAACCGTTTGTGAAGCGGTATGTCGAAGAGCGGCAACTGACGCTCATGCTCATGGCGGATATTTCAGCGTCGCAGGATTTTGGCTCAGCTGGGCGCTCCAAACGAGAAGCGACAGCCGAATTATGTGCCTTGTTGGCTTTTTCGGCGATTCGAAACGACGACAAAGTTGGACTGACATTATTCCATGGCGGTATTGAACAATACATTCCGCCCCGCAAGGGGCAGAAACATGCCCTGCGCGTCGTGCGGGAAGTTTTGACCCATGGAACTGGAGAAACACCGGAAGAGCAAGCGACACGTCGAGCCAAGCGAAGTCGTTTTCGTTGGCTGCCATGGGGACGACGAAGAGCATGGTGGCGCACAGGAAGACAGGCCACCAATGTTGCCGGGGCAATGGAATTTTTAATGTCGGTGACTTCGCGCAAAATGGTGTGCTTTGTGGTAAGCGATTTTCTAGACGATCAATTTTTACAGGCGATGCGCAGCGCAAATCGAAAACATGACGTTGTGGCTGTTTTGATTAGCGATCCTCGTGAACTGGAGATGCCCAAGATTGGAATGGTCAGTCTGATCGATCCGGAAACCGGGCGAACAACGCACTTCGACACAGGATCGTCGTCATTCCGAGATGAATTTCGATCTCAAGCAGCCACGAGAATTGAAAATTTCTCTCGCGATTTTGCCAAGTCCAGTATCGATTTTATTCATATCGACGCGTCCCAGTCTGTGGTAGAGCCCCTTGTTCGGTTCTTCCGTATGCGGGAAAGGAGGATGCGACGATGAATTCAGGCCATACGTTGTGGTTAGTACGCTGGCGATGGGTATCAGATTTCTTTGGTTCGGTCGATTACGGTTGTCGTTGGGTGTTAGGAATTGTTTTAATCAATCTGCTGGGTGTTGGTGTGATCTTTTCCGGCGTTGACGACAAGCATGATGAAGCCATCGAGATTTCTGCTGAGCGCGGACCGGTGGAGGCGACAGTTCGGTTAGAGCCGGCCACACCACTCATTGGCGATTATGTAACGCTGACGTTGGAGGTGGTTGCCGAAAAAGGGGTTGAATTGTTGATGCCGGAGTTTGGCGATGCACTGGACCGTTTTCAGATTGTAGATTTTGCGCCTCGACAAGTAATTGACGACACTGGCCACACCCGAGCGACACAAACTTATCGTCTGGAAACAGCCACATCAGGACAGCAGGTTATTCCAGCCATTCTGATCGAGTTTGTGGACCGCCGCCAAGGGCAACGGCTGGCCCCCGAAGATCAAGATGCCTATGAGTTGCTGACAGAGCCTTTAATCTTCCAAGTTCAATCGGTGATTCCCGATGATGCGAAGGCCGAATTGCGGCCGCCCCTGGGGCACTTGGAACCCCTCTCAGCGACGCGGAGTCATCGTTGGTTTTGGGGGTTGGGAGGAGCGTTGTTGACCGCTGGGATTGTTGTAGGTGCAGTGGTCCTCTGGCGAGTTCAAAAAAACCGCCGATGTCGACAAACGGCTTATGAAATCGCCCGCCGGCGACTTGACCGTCTGCTGTTAGATCGTCAACGCGATTCTGCAGATGCGGAAGCAATTTTTGTTGAGTTGTCTGACATTGTTCGTCATTATCTGGAAGATAGTTTCGAACTACGTGCACCCGAGCTTACGACGGAGGAGTTTCTAACCTTGGCGAGTGATTCACCTGATCTGACGCGAGAACACCAACAACAGCTGCGGCAATTCCTTCGCCAGGCCGATCTGGTCAAGTTCGCTGGAATGGTCCCTGAACAAGACGAGATCACTCGATGTGTTGAGGTAGCGCAACACTTCCTCGACGAAACGCGAGATGATGACAAGCTCGTCGAGGCTTCTGCACCCCTGTCGGGCGAGGTGTCCAATGTTTGATTGGGAATTTCGCGATCCCTGGTTTTTTTTATTGTTGCTGCTTGTTCCCTTGGTCTGGGGATTGGCGAATCGTTCTGCCCAACATCTTATTTACTCATCGTTGCAGTTAACCATGGGTATTCCGCGTGGGTTGCGTGCGCGTTTGGCCTGGTTGCCGGCGTTGCTGATCTCGCTGGCAATTGGTTTGTTGGTAATTGCCCTGGCTGGACCACGCACTCCTGACTCGGAGACTAAATTCAATCGAGAGGGAATTGCGATTGCAATGGTCGTCGACCGTTCGGGATCGATGCATGCTCGTGATCTTATTCCAGAAGATACGTCGATCGATAGGCTGACGGTCGTGAAACGAGTATTCAGCGATTTCGTGTTGGGAGCAGGGAGTGCCGGTCGAGGTCGCGAGGATGATCTTGTCGGCTTGATTACATTTGCGAGGTTTGCCGACAGCCTGTGTCCCTTAACGACCGACCATGGCAATCTCGTATCAATGACCGAAGATCTCGAAATCGTCGCAGACCAATCCGAAGATGGAACTGCAATTGGCGAAGGGCTTGCATTAGCAATTGAACGTCTACGGCGCAATACGGCGAAGTCAAAGATCGCCATCTTACTCACAGATGGCGTCAACAATGCTGGAGACATCGAACCGAAACAGGCGGCCAAATTAGCGGCTGACCACCAGGTTAAGGTCTATTGTATCGGCGCTGGTTCAGACGGAATTGCACCCATTCCGCAAATCGATCCTCGTACCTACCAACCTGCTCGGTCGCGTGACGGTCGCGTCTACTTGCATCAGAGTCACGTTGAAATTGATGAGGAATTGTTACGTGACATCGCTCATCATACTGGAGGGCGTTATTATCGGGTGACCAATGCTGAGGGATTGTCTGAGGTGTATCGTGAAATCGACCGGTTGGAACGAACCAAAGTCAACGAAATCCGGTATTTGCAGTATACCGAGCATTATGGTTCCTTTGTGTTGACTGCCTTGAGTCTGATTGCCACGGCAACGGTGCTGAGTGGAACTTTTTTGAGAAGACTTCCGTAGAAATGGAAGAGATCTTTCAGATCAAAGATGGAATACTAACAAATTAAACATGAATGATTTTCGATTCGCTCAACCAGAAATGGTGCATTTATTTTGGTTGGTCATTGTGTTGGCTGTCCTGTGTGTGTGGTTGCAACAACGAAGTCGAGCTGCTTTGGATCAGTTTTTGACAGTGGCCATGCAATCACGCTTGGTCCAGTGCTTGCCGGTCGGGCGTCGCTGGGCGTCGTTGATTTTTCTTGTCATGTCCATGGCGTTGTTCGTTGTCGCAGTCATGCGGCCCCAATGGGGTTTGACGCACCACCGCAGTGCGCGATCGGGGGCACAAATCATGATTTGTTTGGACATCAGCAAATCCATGTTGGCCGAAGACGCTGCGCCAAATCGCCTGGAGCGCGCTAAAGCTGAAGTATCGGATCTGTTGAGCTATCTGGATGGCGATCAAATTGGTTTGATTGCCTTTGCCGGCAGGGCCAACGTGCTTTGTCCACTGACACCCGATTATGGTTTTTTCAAACTGATTTTGGATGATGCCGGACCTCACAGTGTGTCGCGCGGAGGCACTCGACTCGAAGAGCCAATTCGCAAAGCGTTGTCTGGATTTCGTACAGACAGTGACGCTGCGCAGGCGATTTTGCTGATTACCGATGGAGAAGACCATGATTCGTTTGTAGAAGATGCAGCTCAGGAAGCTGCCGAACGTGGTGTGAAAGTTTTAGCCATCGGGTTTGGTGATGAGGCGGGCAGTCAGATTGAAGTAACGGATCCAAAGACAGGTGCTCGAACCTTGTTGCGAGATGCCGATGGTCAACCGGTCATTAGTCGATTGGATGGCCAGACCCTGCGTGATCTTGCTCTGGTGACACAAGGCGCCTACATCCCAGCGGGTACTGGACTACTGGATTTGGAATCGATCTATCAGGCACACATTTCGCCATTGGTACGGGGAAATATCGAAAATCGGGGTCAAACAGTACGGCATGAGAAATTTCAATGGCCGTTGTTAGGCGGTTTGTTTCTGCTGGTTGCTGCGGTGACCCTTGGGCAGCGATCCGGCTCTCGGTCCCCTGGTTTGCCACTCGAGTCGTCACAAGCCGTAACAATGGTCGCCATCGGGATGCTAGTGATTGGGAACTCCATCATTGGCCAACCCGCGCTGGCACAGCCACCAGATTCGGCTGTTTCGCTTGGTTCGACCGCGGAATCCTCCGGAAAAATTGGTTCCGAAAACTTGGATAAGGACAATCAAGAATTAACAGCTAAAAATAAAGACAACCTGGCAGAAAGTCCACCGGCGGATCCACGTCAAGCGTACAATGGTGCTTTGGCAGCTTTAGAAACAGATCTCCCGCGAGCGGAAAAGTGGTTTTTACATGCGCGTCAGAGGGCACTCTCAGACGGTGTCGTCCGATTTCGTGCCTCTTACAATCTGGGATGGGTGGAGGTCCAACAGGCGGATTCTGTTTTGGACGAGGACCCGCAACAGGCACTCGCCCATCTCCGTGCTGCGGCTGACCAATTCCGAGATGCGGTGCGTTTACGACCGGATCATCAAGACGCGCGACATAACCTGGAGGTGATCCTTCGTCGTGCCATCCAGCTGGCTGATTCTTTGGCTCAACAAGACAAACGAAACCTTGTTCAGCAGTTGGACGAATTGATTGAAACTCAGCGCACCATGATTGAAGAGTCGCGTGGAATTGTTGAACAAGTTGCTGGCAGTGAGGATCCACATGCTACGGAACTCTTTCGTCAAGAGTTTCGGCAGTTGGCCATCCGCCAGCGACAATTGAATTCAGATGCTCAGGCAGTAGCTTCAATTGCAAGAGACGAGCGCGATTTGATTATGTCCAAAGCGAACGATCAAC
>Ga0310125_10000528_pt1 | contig 18191 bp, 10 predicted proteins | sample CB11b_Tmax_Bot8__FD_203508 | JGI IMG/M metagenome (GOLD analysis project Ga0310125, IMG submission 203508) | Marine microbial communities from Western Arctic Ocean, Canada - CB11b_Tmax_Bot8 | ecosystem: Environmental > Aquatic > Marine > Oceanic | place: Canada: Western Arctic Ocean | collected... | reverse complement strand
CTTGAGTCGAAATTGCCTGCGACCGGGCGACGGCTCTACAGGAACAGGCCGATGAGTAGCGAAACCCTGACCGGATGGGTGGTATTCGGCGTCGCTATTGCCGTATATATCGTCGTTTCTCTGGTTGCTGGAGTCGCCGCCAGACGTGCTCCGGGCATACGTCTCTTGAGAACTCCGGTTGAGGGCGAAAATGCTGGGAACGGCGGTGACGTTCGCGTCACTCCATACAACGCGGCTGTGCCGGTCGCGTCTCGTGCGGTCGTGTACCTATCACTCGTAGTGTCTGCCGCTGCGTTGTTCGTGGCGCTTGGGGGGACCGTATTTACGGAGATGCAACGCGGCGTGATCGTAACCGGTGGTATCGCCGGCGGCCTTGCCATGATCCACATCCTCTCCGGCGCTATGCGGTTCGCCGACCGCAACAGTATCGAAAGGGCAGTTCGGCCTATCGAGAGACTTTTTGAGGCGATAACGCGCATTCGTGGTTTGAGTTCGTTGCTCCTGAGAATTTCAGGGCCGGTCGGGTTTATCGACAAGTCAGAAGACGTGGTCACGGTGGCGTTCGAGCAAAACCTGGACCTCCTTGAGGCGGCCGGTGTGGCTACGGACGTGGAAGAGCTGAGGATGATCCGGGGCGTGCTGGACCTGGACACTACGCGCGTCCGAGAGATCATGCGCCCACGGGTGGACATGGTTGTCGCGGAGGCGGAGGCTACCCGCCGTGAAGTCGCTGATCTCATGATCAGTGCTGGATATTCAAAGATCCCGGTATATCAGGACCGGATTGATGACGTCCTTGGAATAATTTTCGCACGCGATTTGCTGAGAGCACAGCTCGTTGAGCCAGACAGCAATGAAAGCATCCTTGATCTGGTCAGACCCGCAATTTTCGTCCCCGAATCGCAGTTCCTCGAACACCTTTTGCAAGAGTTCCAGCGCAATCGAGTCAACGTGGCGATCGTCGTGGACGAATACGGCGGCGTGTCAGGGCTGGTGACGCACGAGGATCTCGTAGAAGAGATTGTGGGCGAGCTCGAGGACGAGTTCGACGAGGAAGAGCCGGAGCTTCAGAAGGTCAACGACGACGAGTCGTTGGTAGACGCGCGGTTGGCGTTAATCTCGTTGAACGAGACGTTCGATACCGATATCGAAGGCGACGGTTTCGATACTGTTGGCGGATTGATCTATCTCGAACTTGGCCGCATGCCTGTCGTCGGAGACCGTGTGTCCGTGGGCAATCTGGTGATGACAGTGGAGTCGACAACAGGTCGTCGTATCCGGCAGGTAAGGGTCATCCGAGAGGCAGGCGCATCCAAGAGCGCCTGAGAGAGATCCTGGCGTCACAGGTAGTTCCGGCCCTCTCAAGGGTCCGCTGTCGTGACAGCATGTCATCACCCATTTGACTAGGGATCTGCGCTGCCCCGTCACCCCCCGGACACCATCGCGGTATGGGATCATCTTTTAGTAGGTAGATGGCGAGCTCAGTCTACCGCGGGGTCGTTCATGCAAAAATCGGTTCCGCATAACACAACACCCTGATACCGAGCGATAGCTGGACGCACATCAGGCCACGATGCATACGCCTGGCTCCGAGGATCGTGCCAGACCCGTATGCCTGTGCTCGGCGTTTCTGCCTGAACGCAAAACAGGCCCCGGCAGATGCCGGGGCCTGTTTAAGTCTCTACATGAGTCCCGAGTTAGTCGGTCGCTACCTTGTCTACGACAGCGAAAGCTCCGGCCGCATTGTTGTCCTCACCCATTGCGTCAAGGGTGTGAACCGAACCGGCGGAGAACGCCGCATCCGAAAGGGTAACGGTGGTCGAGAATGCACCCGCACCGTTTGCGGTTACTTCGCCCAGAACGGCGGTGCCGAAGCGACCGTCAGCCCCGACCGTGGTTACACGGAGCGTGACCACTTCTGTACCAAGGAAACCTGCGCCGATTACATCGGCTGTGGTATCGGTCAGCGCCTTCAATTCTACGAATCCACCAACAACGATCAGCGACGTGTTGTTGGCGTTAGCGCCATTACTACCGGTGGGTCCGGCTGGTCCGGCTATGCCCTGCGCTCCGTTAGCGCCATTTGCACCCGCATTACCGGGTTCGCCAGGTGCACCGGCTTCGCCAGGTGCACCGGGTTCACCAGGTGAACCTGCGCTACCAGGGTTACCGGGGGCGCCAGGAACTCCTGGGGCGCCAGATAGACCTGCGTTACCAGGGAAACCAGGTTCCCCCGCAGGACCTTGCGGTCCTTGAGCGCCAGAGTCACCCGCGCAGGCGGCAAGCGCCACAACGGCAACCGACGAAAGCATAAGGAAGATTAGTTTTCCTCTTCCGCGCTTGAGTAAATTCATTGAGCCCCGTCCTCCATCCTTGAGGTGTTTCGGCGCTAGCCCGGGCGGGTACGCCATTCTTCTTTTTGGAACGGCGGGTCTTGCGGCCGGTCACACTAGAAAAATTTTGCGCTTGGACGCGAGTCTTTTGCCCGCGCGAGCACTCGCCAAACAGTATCTCAGGCACTTCAGGGGTGTCAAGGTAGATTTAGAGTGTCGAGCCGCCCTGTACAGGACTAGATACAGCTCAAGTAAGGTCTTGCAGCTTTTACACGGTAAACGCGGGACCAAATCCGGTCGCGTGATTCGCCCCAGTTCGTTTGAGTCTTGGGCACACCCAACAAAACTTCATGACTTCGGCAATACAATCAGGACCGTTTCCATAAGCTCCCACGAATCGTCAACGTACTTTACGTTAGAGTAATCGTAGTGCCCTGCATGCTATACTTTCGTCGCCTACGCGCATGATGGATTACGCCACGCGGAATTCAGTCTTAATTAGCGCCCGAAAAGGTCAGGCATCCAGCGAAACGTCCTTTATACAGAGCTATTCGGTATTCGAATTGCGTAATCTCTAGGAGATACCCACCACTTGGACCAGGCGACAAAAGCGGCGATAGTCGAGGAACACCAACGACACGATACCGACAAAGGCTCGGTAGAAGTCCAGGTGGCGATCCTGACGGGACGGATCACCGACCTAACGGAACACCTCAGGGAGCACAAGCACGACCACTCGACACGACGTGGCCTCTTGAAACTTGTCGGTCAACGGCGAAGGCTCCTGAGTTATCTCAACGGCAATGACGTGGGGCGTTATCGCGCCATCATTGAAAAGCTCGGCCTGCGCAGGTAAGCGCAGACAGCACCGCTCTAACAGTGAGCTAGGTGCTTTTTTTAGGACTGTCCTGACGTCAGGACAGTCCAAAACCGGAACGAATACGCAAATTTGTTTCGGGCGAACACATGGAGCCGGTACAGAGTCCGGCCGGTCCTACCGCAGAAATTAATCTGAAGTTGGGCCAGAAGATGGGATTAGACAGTTCATGATTTCCAATTTTGAGATCGAATTCGGAGCGCGCACGCTCAAGTTCGAAATCGGTCGAATAGCCAACCTCGCCGGGGGTGCGGTAACACTGCGCTACGGCGACACGATGATGCTTATTACGGCTTGCGGGTCAAAACGACCCCGGCCAGGGCAAGATTTCTTCCCGCTCACCGTGGATTACGAAGAGAAAATGTACGCGCGGGGCAAGATCCCTGGCAGTTTCTTCAAACGCGAGGGCCGGCCGAGCAGCGACGCTACTCTGATGGCCCGCATCACGGACCGCCCACTTCGTCCGCTGTTCCCTAAGGGATACAAGAACGAGGTCCAGATCATCGCGAGCACGCTCTCCGTTGATATGGAGAACCCGACCGATATCCTCGGTATCATCGGCGCGTCCACCGCATTGACGATCTCCGAAATTCCGTACGACGACCCGATCGGCGCCTGTCGGATCGGGCTCATCGAGGACGAACTCGTGGTCAACCCGACCTACGCCGAGCAGGAGGAAAGCCTCCTAGACCTGGTCGTAGCGGGAACCGCAGACGCCATCATGATGGTGGAGGCCGGTGCCAAAGAGGTCTCAGAGGACGTGATCGTCGAGGCTTTAAGGCTCGCGCAGGAAGTCAACGGTGAGATCGTTGAACTGATTCGCGAGATTCAGGCCAAAGTGGGCAAAACAAAGTGGGTAGTCGAGGCCGACACCGCAGCCGACGAAGCGGAGTCTGCCGCCCGTGAATGGGTGGGGACGAAAATTTCTGATGCCTTGGCGGCGCCGGGTGACAAAGCTTCCCGAGAGGATGCCTTTGAAGAGATCAACCACACCCTGAAGGAAGCCCTCAAGGATTCTCACGACGAGAAGAATCTCCAGTCCGCGTTCTACACGCTCGAGACCGAAGCGGTGAGGTCAGCGATCCTTAAAGACGGTCGCAGGCCTGACGGTCGGGCGCTCACGGACCTGCGGGACCTCTCCTCAGAGGTCGGTTACCTTCCACGGACGCATGGCAGCGCAATCTTCACCCGTGGCGAGACGCAAGCGCTATCTATCGTGACCCTGGGCTCGCCCGGCGAACGCCAGCGAATGGACACGCTGGGGCCTGTTAGCGAAAAGCGCTACATGCACCACTACAACTTCCCGCCCTACTCGACCGGCGAGACCGGCCGAATGTTCACCGGGCGCAGGGAGATCGGCCACGGCATGCTGGCCGAGCGTGCTCTTATACCAGTCCTTCCGAGTCAGGAAGATTTCCCGTACACCGTTCGAGTGGTCTCCGAGATCATGAGTTCGAATGGCTCCAGTTCTATGGCGAGCGTCTGCGGTTCTACGATGAGCCTGATGGACGCCGGTGTGCCGATCAAGGCGCCGGTGGCCGGAATCGCCATGGGACTTGTGTCCGGTGATGATGGTCAGCGCGCTGTCCTCACGGACATTCAAGGCGCGGAAGACCACTCCGGCGACATGGACTTCAAGGTAGCCGGAACCCGGGATGGAATCACGGCGCTCCAGATGGACATCAAGGTCAAAGGGATCACCTGGGAGTTGATGAGCAACGCCCTCGCCCAGGCCAAGGACGCCCGATACGCCATCATCGATCATATGGAGACGACCATCCCGACGCCTCGCGCCGAGATGAATGAGTTCGCTCCTCGAATGATCTCGACAAAGGTCCCGACCGACAAGATCGGCACCATCATCGGCCCGGGCGGCAAGGTCATCCGGGGCATGATCGACGAGTTCGGTGTGACGATTGATGTGTCGGACGACGGCACGGTTGTTATCGGATCTCCAAACGCAGAATCTGCGGAAGCGGCGCTTGCCCAGATCGAAGCGATGACGGGCGAAGTCGAGGTCGGCACACGTTACAAAGGCAAGGTCGTCAGGCTGATGACATTCGGCGCGTTCGTCGAACTGTTCCCCGGCAAAGACGGTCTGGTCCACATCAGCGAGCTCGCAGATGAGCGGGTGCCTTCGGTAGAGGCTGTCGTCAGCATCGGCGACGAGATTGAGGTCCTTGTGACCGAGATCGATGGCATGGGGCGGGTAAACCTGTCCGCAAGGCCGGCGGTACTATCCGGCGATGAGAAGGTTGGATCCGATGGCGGCAGTGACCGCAACGCTGGCGGCGGACGCGGCGGCGACCGGCCTCGCAGTTTTGATCGCGGCGGACGTGGCGGAGATCGCGGCGGACGCGGTGGTTTCCAGGGTGGAGATCGCGGTGGACGTGGAGGCGACCGTGGCCCACGTCAAACCGGCGGTGGCGGTGGCGGCGGACCACGCAGGCGAGTCGGTGGTTCCGACGGCGAACGCCGATCGGGCCCACCATCTAGATAGGTTCAGGAAATGACAGACCAGACGATCAAAGTTGCCGTAAACGGAGCCCTCGGCCGCATGGGACAGACAGTCCTGGGTGCGGTCGAGGCTGATCCGGCCACGATCGCGGTCGGCGGCGCAGACAGCGCCGCTTCGGCGAGCACCGTAACGGTCCCCGGAGGCAACCCGGTACCGCTCGCAGCCACCCTGGCCGATCTTCTTTCGAAGGTCGATGCAGACGTAGTTGTGGACTTCTCAAACGGCGCAGGCGCTGTCGACACGATGGCCGCTGCGACTAGCGGCGGCGTTCGCGTGGTCTCGGGATCAACGGGCGTACCGCCCGGGGAACTTGAGCGCTTCGGTTCTATAGCGGCCGAAAAAGGCGTCGGCATCATCAGTGCATCAAACTTTGCACTGGGCGCAGTGCTGATGATGTATCTGGCTGAAGTAGCGGGACCACATTTTCAGTTCGCGGACCTTATCGAGAGCCACCACGAAGCGAAGATCGACTCGCCTTCCGGGACTGCTCTCTCTATCGCAGATGCCGCTCGGGTGGGGCGTGACAATGATTTCACATACAACGAGCCCGAAAAGGTGACACTGGATGAGGTCCGTGGCGGACTTATGGGCGGCGTGAACGTTCACAGCGCGCGCATGGCAGGCCGCATGGCCCGGCATGAGCTCGTGTTTGGCACATCCGGGCAGACCCTCTCGATCATTCACGACACGATCAATCGTGATTGCTACATGCCAGGGGTGCTGGCGGCGATCAAGCGTGTCATGACGTTGACGGGTCTGATGCTTGGCCTCGACCAGGTGTTGGGCTTGCGAGACCCCGCTAAGACGTAGTCGCGGACGCTGCGCTCCAAACTCTGGAAGCGATCGATAACAGTGAAGCGCGACGACTCAGCCAACGGTCCACCGGCTCAATGCAGTCTGCGAAACGCGATATCCGTCCCCTTGTTCACGCGCTCGTTCTTGAGTGGGAATACGCGAGCGCTTCACGGAAGTACATCTGCAAGCGCGCTTTGGGCCGCACCGCCCTGTAAAATTGCGTATCTCGAAAACATAGAACGGTTGAAGAAATGTCTGACAGTAATCTGACCATCGCGATCGTCGGCGCCACAGGCGCCGTGGGTGCGATCGCACTCGAACTCCTCGCCGACAGGGCGTATCCAGCGGAACGCATCATCGTCATGGCGTCTTCGCGATCGATCGGGAAGAAGTTGCCCTATCTCGACACAGAGTTGACCGTAATCGAGGCGGTTCCGGACGCGTTTGAAGGCGTGGACGTGGCGTTTATATCTGTGAGCGCTGAGGTTAGCCGTGTGCTCGCCCCTGAAGCCGTGAAACGTGGGGCGCTCGTAATCGACGACGGCTCGGCATTCCGTATGGATCCGGCAGTCCCGCTTGTGGTGCCGGAGGTAAACGGCGCTGACCTCGAGTGGCATCAGGGGATCGTATCGATCCCTAATTGCACGACGACCCCGCTCGCCATGTCGCTCGCAGCGCTTGGGCAGGCTGCGCAGGTTACGCGCGTAACTGTTGCAACGTACCAGGCCGTGTCCGGTACAGGCGCAGCTGCGGTCCGTGAGCTGCATGAACAAACAGCCGATATGCTGGCGGGTCGGCCGACGAATCCAAAGGAATACCCGCACCGGATTGCCTTTAATGTGCTGCCCCAGGTAGACGATTTTGCCGAGGACGGCTATACCGGCGAAGAGCACAAGATGATCAACGAGACGCGGAAGATCCTTCATGACACCGACATCGCGATATCTCCGACTTGCGTTCGAGTACCGGTGCCGGTTACGCACAGCGAGGCCGTGCAGGTGGAGTTCGAACGTCCGATAAGTCCCGAAGAAGCGACCCGGCTATTGTCTGAATTCCCCGGCATCACGGTGGTGGACGAGCCTCAGGCCAGCGTCTACCCTATGCCCGCTCAGGCATCCGGAAGGGACGATGTCTTCGTGGGACGAATCCGGAAGGACGCGTCTCACCCGAACGGACTAGCGCTCTGGATAGCGTGCGACAACCTCCGAAAAGGGGCGGCGTTGAACGCGCTCCAGATTATGGATGAAGCGGTTCGCCGAGATTGCGTTAAACCGGTACGGTAGGTTCGCACTCCTGAACTTTCAGGAACGGACTAACAAACGCATCAAAACAGCCGTCGGATGAATCCGGCGACCAGAAGCATCGGCAAGAATCAAGTATCACCCGGAGTCACCCGGGATGTCTAAATTTTTAGGAGTAACGGCAATGACAGACTTCGGCCGACTGCTCACAGCGATGATCACGCCGTTCGATGAGGACGGTGAGTTGAACTACGGAAAGGCCAGGAAACTGGCCAGTGCCCTCATCACCGCCGGAAATGATGGCCTGGTGATCGGCGGCACGACCGGGGAAGCGCCATCGCTCAGTAACAACGAAAAGATTCGACTTTTCACCGAAATCAAAGAAGAGATCGGCGATCGCGGAAACATCGTTGTCGGCACGTCCGATAACAACTTCCCGAATTCACTTGAGCTCACAAAGGAAGCGGAGGCGACGGGAGCGGACGGCGTTCTGCTGACTGTTCCGGCGTACAACAAGCCCCCACAGGAGGGTTTGTTCCAGTACTTCCGCGGACTTGCGGAATCAACAAACCTGCCCTGTCTGCTTTACAACGTTCCATCCCGAACAGCGCTCAATATGACCGCCGAGACGACTCTCCGTGTTGCCGAGATCGACAACGTTGTCGGCGTGAAGGAAGCGTCCAGCGATCCAGTGCAGATCACGATGGTGATCGACGGTGCTCCGGACGGTTTCCGGGTGTGGAGCGGCAACGACGACGAGACGTTTTCCGTGATGGCGACCGGGGGCCACGGCGTCGTCAGTGTCGCCGGACATATCGTGAGCCGTCAGATCCAGACAATGATGGGACTGATCCTTGAGGGCGATATCGAGGCCGCGTCCACCGAACACCGCCGCCTGTTGCCACTGTTCAAGGCGATCTTCTGGGTGACCAACCCGATCCCGATAAAGTACGCCGTCAATCGCACAGGCTTTGACGCCGGTGTGCACCGGCTGCCGATGGTGAGCATTGACGATGCGGACCCGGTAGTGAAGAAGCGCCTGGATGAGGTGTTGGATCGCTACGAGATGGACCTGGCTGTGAGTTAGGGACCGATCTGCGTAAGACATGAAGAAGCCCCCGGGTACTCCGGGGGCTTCTTTTTTATCCTGATCTAGCGGCGTTCGCATGGGCGCTCGTCGGTTTATCGGGGAATAATGTCCTTGAGGACAACGGTCTCTTCCCGCCTCGGGCCGCTTGAGATGACGGATGCCTTCACGCCGAGGATATCTTCAATGAAACGAATGTAGGTCGTCGCGTTCGCCGGGATGTCCTCCGGACGTGTGATGCCGGCGGTGGAGCCAGACCAGCCCGGGAACTCCTCGTAGATCGGCTTGCTGCGAGCAAGTAATGCACTATCGATCGGGAAGTTCTCGGTGCGTTCACCGTCGATCTCGTAGGCGACACATACCTTGACCGTGTCGAAGCCGTCCAGGATGTCCAGCTTGGTGATGATAAGAGCGTCAAAGCCGTTGATCTTGGCGCTGTAGCGGCCTGCGACGCCGTCGAACCAGCCGACTCGCCTCGCTCGGCCCGTTGTCGTACCCACCTCTTTGCCGATGGTCCGGATCTTCTCCCCAACCTCGTCTAGTAGTTCGGTAGGGAACGGCCCCGCGCCCACGCGCGTCGTGTATGCCTTGAAGACGCCCGCCACCCCGGCAAATGCACGTGGGCCTATCCCGACGCCCGACAGAGCGCCGCCCACAGTTGGGTTGGACGATGTGACATACGGATAGCTGCCGTGGTCAAGGTCAAGGAGCGCGCCCTGTGCACCTTCCAGAATCAGGTTCTCTCCAGACTCAAGGACCTCCGCCACGAAGTACTCCGCGGGCTTGATGTACGGGCCCAGTTCTGTCGCCCATCTGCGTGAGGCCTTAAAAATGTCCTCGATGTCCACCGGGTCCGCGCCGTAAATTTTAGTGAGAACTTCGTTCTTGAATTCGACAATCGCTGGAAGGCGTGTTGCGAGATCTTCCGGGTCAAGTAATTCGCCCGCCCGCAGGCCCGTGCGATTCACCTTGTCCAGGTAGGCGGGTCCAACGCCTCGGCCTGTTGTGCCGATGGCGTCATTTCCGCGTCGCGCTTCCTCAAGTTTGTCGAGCTCGACGTGGTACGGGAGGATAAGGTGAGCGCGATCGCTCACCACGAGTTTCTCCGGCGTCAGGTTCAACTCGTTGATCTCGCCAAGGAGCACATCCGGGTCTACGACGACACCGTTTCCAATGATGTTTGTGACGTGGGGCCAGCATATGCCACTTGGCACAAGGTGGAGTTTGAACGTCCCGGCATCGTTTATGACCGTATGACCGGCGTTGTTTCCGCCTGAGTAACGAGCTACGGCGGAGGCGTCTCGTGCAAGATAATCGATGATCTTGCCTTTACCTTCGTCGCCCCACTGTCCACCTATCACGGCGTAAGCCGGCATGCCGATGCCTCAACCCGCCCCGCCGGTCCCACCGGCGTTACAGGCACTATGCCCAAGCACGTACTAAGTAGGCACGCGCGCAAACGGCTCCCCATCGGTTGTCAGTCCACTGGGAAGCGCATGCAGATTATACCTTCCGCTGGCCATGAAGATGCGTCCGAAAATCGTGGCGAATTGCGCCTCATGTCTGTTGACCCACCCCCTTCGGACCCGTATATTTGTAAGTCGGCCTGAATTACCTCGGTAATCGGGACGCCTCGTAAAACCTGCTGGGGACTCTTGTTGTCCGCAGGGAAACGGGGATCAGGACCTTGAAAACTGAATATCTGACTCCAAAACTCCGAGTAGCCGAGAGATAGCCGAACCTTAATGTGGGTCAAGCTATTAAGGGCGCACGGGGGATGCCTTGGCACCAGAAGCCGAAGAAGGGCGTGGCTAGACTGCGAAAAGCCACGGTTAGCTGTCCAGCGAGCTTAGCCGTGGATTCCCGAATTGGGTAACCAGCCTGCGCGAGCAGGAGCCCGGATTTATCCGGGGGGTAAGCGGGGGAACTGAAACATCTAAGTACCCCGAGGAAAAGAAATCAACCGAGATTCCCTGAGTAGCGGCGAGCGAAAAGGGATCAGCCTAAACCGTTGGGGCCTAACGGACTGAAGTCCTATGCCTCAGCGGTGTTGTAAGACGCAACATGGAAGCGCTTCAGAGCTTCCGGAGAGTTACAAACTGTTTACTTAGCCGAATGTCCCTGGAAAGGGCAGCCATAGAGGGTGATAGACCCGTAGGCGAAAAGTAACCAACTCTCTGATGTGTTCTTGAGTACCACGGGGCACGGGAAACCCTGTGGGAATCTGGGGGGACCACCCTCCAAGGCTAAATACTTCTGGTGACCGATAGTGAACTAGTACCGTGAGGGAAAGGTGAAAAGCACCCCAAGTAGGGGAGTGAAATAGAACTGAAACCGTGCGCCTACAAACCGTGGGAGTTCCTCTTTTGGAGGAATGACCGCGTGCCTATTGAAGAATGAGCCGGCGAGTTAATCTGCGTAGCTAGGTTAAGGTATGACGTACCGGAGCCGTAGCGAAAGCGAGTCTGAATAGGGCGAGCACCGTCTTAAGAGGAAATCGTCTTTGAAGCTTTTAGTGAACGTTTGATTTTTGATTTTTGATTAAACCTTCGGGTTTATGAAGAATGACATTTGAAGACTATTAGCGTTGAGTGAACGAGACGGTGAAATCTTTCTGACGAGGGTTGTGCGGATTAGACCTGAAACCGTGTGAGCTACCCATGGCCAGGATGAAGCCCGGATAATATCCGGGTGAAGGTCCGAACCCGTTTACGTTGCAAAGTGATGGGATGAGCTGTGGGTAGGGGTGAAATGCCAAACGAACACGGAGATAGCTGGTTTTCTCCGAAATGCATTTAGGTGCAGCCTCGGATTATTACCTCGCGGAGGTAGAGCTCTGGATGGACTAGGGGGCGTGAGCTTACCAAACCCAACCAAACTCCAAATGCCGTAGAGGTTTATTCCGGGAGTGAGACAGTGACGGATAAGCGCCATTGTCGAAAGGGAAACAGCCCAGATCGCCAGCTAAGGCCCCTAAATACGGACTAAGTGTGAAACGTAGTTGGAATGCTCAGACAGCCAGGAGGTTGGCTTAGAAGCAGCCACCCTTTAAAGAGTGCGTAACAGCTCACTGGTCGAGGGTTCCTGCGCGGAAAATAAACGGGGCTCAAGTCCGTTGCCGAAGCTGCGGGATTCCAGAGTAATTCTGGGATCGGTAGGAGAACGTTCTCAGGGGATTGAAGGTAGATTGGAAGGTCTGCTGGACCGCTGAGAAGTGCGAATGCCGGCATGAGTAGCGACAATCCTGGTAAAAATCCAGGACACCGGAAGTCCAAGGTTTCCTACGCAACGTTGATCGACGTAGGGTTAGTCGGTCCTAAGGCGAAGCCGAAAGGCGATGTCGATGGACAGCAGGTCAAAATTCCTGCACCACTTAACTTCCGTTTTAAAGACTCGGGGGGACGCGGAGAGCTAGACGAAGCATGCCTATTGGACATGGTGTGTGTTTTCTTGCAGGCGAGCTGTGGCGTTAAAAATGTCATGGTGTTTGAGCTGAGAGGAATGCGAACCCTTAGGAACTCCTTCGGGAACTTCGTTGATGCTGAACCGCCAAGAAAAGCCCCGAATCCAGGAAACGAGTGACCGTACCGCAAACCGACACAGGTGGACAAGGGTAAATGCCCTCAGGTGACCGGGAGAACCATCGTTAAGGAACTCGGCAAATTAACCCCGTAACTTCGGGATAAGGGGTGCCACTGGCGTATTAGGTTTTACACCGAAAAGCGTTGGTGGCCGCAGAGAATTGGCTCAAGCGACTGTTTACCAAAAACACAGGTCTGTGCTAAAGCGCAAGCTGATGTATACAGGCTGACGCCTGCCCAGTGCCGGAAGGTTAAGGGGAGGAGTGAGAGCTCCGAACTGAAGCCCCGGTGAACGGCGGCCGTAACTATAACGGTCCTAAGGTAGCGAAGTCCCTTGTCGGGTAAGTTCCGACCTGCACGAAAGGCGTAACGACTTGAGCGCTGTCTCAACGGTGGACTCGGTGAAATTGCAGGACCCGTAAAGATGCGGGTTACCCGCGGCAGGACAAAAAGACCCCGTGGAGCTTTACTGCAGCTTGGCATTGAATCGTAGTTAATGGTGCGCAGGATAGGTGGGAGGCTTTGAAATTCTGACTTCGGTCAGGGTGGAGCCGTCGTTGAGATACCACTCTTCATTAATAGCGATCCTAACCTTTATAAAAGGGACATTGTCTGGCAGGCAGTTTGACTGGGGCGGTCGCCTCCAAAAAAGTAACGGAGGCGCCCAAAGGTCACCTCAGGCTGGATGGAAATCAGTCTTAGAGTGCATTGGCATAAGGTGGCTTGACTGCGAGACCTACAAGTCGAGCAGGGACGAAAGTCGGGCAAAGTGATCCCACGGTACCGAGTGGAAGGGCCGTGGCTTAACGGATAAAAGCTACCCCGGGGATAACAGGCTGATCTCGCCCAAGAGTTCATATCGACGGCGAGGTTTGGCACCTCGATGTCGGCTCGTCGCATCCTGGGGCTGAAGGCGGTCCCAAGGGTTGGGCTGTTCGCCCATTAAAGCGGCACGCGAGCTGGGTTCAGAGCGTCGTGAGACAGCTCGGTCTCTATCCGCCGTGGGCGCAGGACAATTGAGGGGCGCCGCTCCTAGTACGAGAGGACCGGAGTGGACAGACCTCTAGTGTGCCGGTTGTATCGCCAGATGCATCGCCGGGTAGCCATGTTTGGACGGGATAAGCGCTGAAAGCATATAAGTGCGAAGCCCTCCCCAAGATTAATTGTCCCGCCCTTCTTAGGAAGGGGTAAGATCCCACGTAGACTACGTGGTAGATAGGCCACAGGTGTAAAGGCAGTAATGCCCTCAGCTGAGTGGTACTAATGGATCGAGGGCTTGACCCACATTAAGGTGCGGCTGTCTCTCGGCTAATCGGAGATTTTTGGAGTCAGTTTATTTACGAATAAACGGTTGTTTAATTGCGCGAGGGGATTAATGATCCCGCCCGCCTGCTAGACGCCCGCAAACTGATCAGTTAAGATTGATTTGCGGGGTGGAGCAGCGGCAGCTCGTTGGGCTCATAACCCAAAGGTCGGCGGTTCGAATCCGCCCCCCGCGACCATGATAAACCGGCCCGGACTCGAGAGTCCGGGCCTTTATTTGTGAATAGTCCCCTGGTGGTTAGAGCGCAACGGACCCACCCGTTCCCATCCCGAACACGGTAGTGAAACGTTGTAGCGTCTACGATACTGCGCCGGCGACGGCGTGGGAAAATAGACCACTGCCAGGGGGCTTTTCTTTTTAAGAATAATTTTTGAATGCATAGCGCATTTTTTGAGGAATCATCAGAACATAAATTAAAGGGCCACTTTGTTGGCCCTTTTTTATTTCCTGGAATTTAACGCCGCCTACACGTCCATTCCCCTGCCCGTAGATCTCTACACCGCCCGGATCAATGCCAGGCGAACCATCGTCTAGGTGGTCTCATGCCGAGGATCCGTCGCCATCTTTTCGACCAAACACCGATCGACCGGCACCGACATATCGCCAGGTGCCGCCTATTGCCGGGATCGGCAGGCCTGATCGACCAGTGACCCCATACCTCAATCACACATCACCCTGGACGGTGCGTTTCTGCCGGGGATCTTTCCGACCCCCAATCTTGCGGAATCGTTCAATTCACTTAGGTGCTGGCGATACCGCTTTCGGGATGAAATAAACGTCGGCGTACGATCATTTCAGGGTGCGAACAGGGGTTACGTAGACCGCCAACTTGTGTACACGTTCAAGAAACGAACTTGAGGTGCGTGCCTTGTTCACTAGGCACTCCATCGGGCGTTACCTATAATGATGAGCATCTAAACTCGATGAAAGGCCACAGGTAACTTAGTTTGACTGACACGAACGAACACCAGACCCACGAAACTGCTGACAGCAGCGACGAGGGAATCGATGCAACCCCAGAGAGCACGGAAGCCGTCACACCCGTTGCGGGGACCGAAGAAATCGTCGCACCGACCGAGACGGAACCGGAGGCTGCCATCGCGGTAGCTGAGGCTGCGGAACCGGAGGCTGCCATCGCGGTAGCTGAGGCTGCGGAACCGGAGGCTGCCGCCGAGAGCGCTGAGCCGGAAGCCGCCGTTGCGGTGGCTGACCCGCCAGTGGACGAGTCCACGCTGACGATGGCGGATTTGCTCGACGAGTACATGCCGGCGCGCTCGCTCAGACGGGGAGATATCACTGACGGACGTGTCATGCGCCACGACCACGATGGGTTGCTGGTCAACATCGGACACAAGTCAGAGGGCGTGGTTCTCTCCAAAGAGATGCGCACACTTTCTGAAGAGGATGTCGCGGGCCTCACGGTCGGCGAGGAAGTGATTGCTTACGTCCTCAACCCTGAAGGCCACGACGGATCGGCCATCCTCTCTATCGACAGGGCGCGCGGCGAACAGGGCTGGCGTGTACTTGAAAAGGCGATGGAGGTTGAGGAAACCGTCATTGGGAAGATCGTCGGTTCCAACCGCGGCGGGGCCGTGGTGGAGTCAGAGGGTGTGCAGGGCTTTATCCCGTTGTCCCAGCTGGTCGGCAAAGCCCGTGAGCTTTACGTACCGGGCGGCGAAGACCCCAAAGAGGGGTTCGTCGGCATGGACATCGAGTTTAAGGTTATCGAGCTCAACCGACGCCGTAACCGTGCGATCTTCTCGGAGCGCTCAGCGCTGCAGGCCTGGAAACTTACTCAGAAGAAGCGTCTGGTACAAGAATTGAACGAGGGCGACGTTGTGAAGGGCCGGGTAACCGGAATCTCCTCATTCGGCGCATTCGTAGACCTTGGTGGCGCAGACGGCCTTATCCACATCTCAGAACTATCCTGGGAGCCGGTGAAGAGTCCAGAAGATGTTGTCTCAATTGGCGACGAACTGGACGTACATGTGCTGCGCGTTGACAGGGATAACCTCAAGATAGCGCTCAGCCTGCGACGCTTGGGACCAGAGCCGTGGGAGACGATCGAGACGAAATATTCGGTCGGTCAGACCGTTAACGGAACTGTGACCAAGCTGGCAAACTTCGGGGCGTTCGCCCGTATCGAAGGCGGAATTGAAGGGCTGATCCACATTTCAGAGCTCAGCCCTCAAATGATCAAGCACCCGCGGGAGGTCGTCACAGAAGGTGACGAACTTGAGCTCAGGATTCTTCGGATCGAGCCTGAACGACGCCGCTTGGGGCTTAGCCTCAAGCAGGCACGGGAAGATGCGTACGAACCTGTGGAGGAAGATGGAGGACCGGAAGCTGCAGCGCCGCGATCGACCGGGATATTCGATGCACAGTCTCTTTCGGAAATAGCCGAAGTCTTCTCGGATAACGAGTAGACGAATCGACCCAACACGAGGAAGGGCAATTCATGCCAGGTAGGTTCGAAAAGTTCTCGGAACGCGCAAGGCGCGTTTTGTCTCTTGCTCAGGAAGAAGCGCAGCGCTTCAACCACAACTACATAGGGACGGAACATATCTTGCTTGGACTTGTGCGCGAGACCGAAGGGTCCGCAGCGAAGGTCCTGTCCAACCTGAACGTCGAGCTGACGAAAGTACGATCCGCTGTCGAATTCATTATCGGCCGCGGTGAACGACCCTCGTCCAGTGAAATCGGACTCACCCCGCGCGCAAAGAAGGTAATTGAGCTGGCGGTCGACGAGGCTCGCCGGCTCAACCACCACTACATCGGCACCAACCACCTCCTCATCGGTTTGATGCGTGAGGGTGAAGGAGTCGCCGCCGGCGTCCTCGAGAGCCTCGGCGTTTCTCTGGACAAGGTCCGTGCAGAAACGACCCGGATCCCGGAGCAATCTGCACAGGGCGGCGGACAGCAAGGCGGCGGACAGGCTCAGGCGGGCACGCGCACCCCAACTCTAGATGAGCTGGGTGTGGACCTGACGGAATGGGCGCGGCAGGGCAAGCTTGACCCGGTTGTCGGTCGAGAAGAGGAAGTGCAGCGTGTGGTTCAGATATTGAGCCGTCGCACCAAGAACAACCCGGTCTTGATCGGCGAACCCGGCGTCGGTAAAACGGCGATCGTCGAGAAGCTGGCCCAGATGGTTGAGTCCGGCGACGTCCCGCCTACCCTCACGGGTAAACGCGTCGTGACGCTAGACATGGCCTCCCTTGTGGCTGGCACGAAGTACCGTGGTGAATTTGAAGAACGCCTCAAGAAGGTAATCAACGAGCTTCAGCAGTCCGGCAACTGTGTGTTGTTCATCGACGAGATGCACACGATGGTTGGCGCTGGTGCGGCGGAAGGCGCTGTCGATGCCGCCAACATCCTCAAACCTGCGCTAGCACGCGGCGAGGTGCAGGCGATCGGCGCGACGACGCTGGACGACTACCGGAAGTACGTTGAACGAGACCCGGCACTGGAACGTCGTTTCCAGCCGGTGACCGTGGACCCGCCAGACATTACAGACACCGTGGATATCCTCCGTGGCATCAAGGGCAAGTACGAAGAGCACCACGGCCTCGCCATTACGGACGAGGCTCTGCGTGCGGCGGCATCGCTCGCTCTCAGGTACATCCCTGATCGGCATATGCCGGACAAGGCGATTGACCTGATCGACGAGGCAGCGTCTCGTGTCCGCATCAAGAACAGTGTCCAGCCAAAGGAGCTCAAAGAGGCTTCCAAGGAGTTGGAAGGTGTTCGGTCTGACAAGAATGACGCCATCTCAAACCAGCAGTACGAACGCGCGGCTGAGTTGCGGGACAGTGAAATGAAACTGTCCACGCAGGTAGAAACGCTTCAAGCCACATGGGACGCAGAGAAGCCGGACGCCAAAGAAGTCACGGATGAAGACATCGCTGAAGTCGTAAGCATGTGGACGCGCATCCCCGTCACCCGCCTGGGTGTTGAGGAGACAGAGCGTTTGGTTCACATGGAAGATTCTCTTCACGAGCATGTCATCGGACAGGACGATGCGATCTCGTTGGTCGCTAAGGCCGTCCGCCGCGCACGTGCGGGGATCAAGGACCCGGCGCGCCCAATCGGCGCATTCATGTTCCTTGGTCCGACGGGTGTCGGGAAAACCCACCTTGTGAAACAGCTCGCTGAATTCATGTTCGGCGCAGACGACGCCATGGTGCGGCTGGACATGTCTGAATTCATGGAGCGCCACACGGTTGCGAGACTTGTGGGAGCGCCTCCCGGGTATATCGGGTTTGACGAAGGTGGACAGCTGACAGAGGCTGTGCGGCGGAAGTCATACTCCGTGATCTTGCTCGACGAGATCGAGAAAGCCCACCCGGACGTGTTCAACATTCTGCTTCAGATCTTTGAAGATGGTCAGCTGACCGACTCTAAAGGTCGGAAAGTGGACTTCCGGAATACTGTCGTC
>Ga0310125_10000527_pt1 | contig 18206 bp, 24 predicted proteins | sample CB11b_Tmax_Bot8__FD_203508 | JGI IMG/M metagenome (GOLD analysis project Ga0310125, IMG submission 203508) | Marine microbial communities from Western Arctic Ocean, Canada - CB11b_Tmax_Bot8 | ecosystem: Environmental > Aquatic > Marine > Oceanic | place: Canada: Western Arctic Ocean | collected... | reverse complement strand
AGGAATCCTGGAGTCGCCGTCGAGAGCGAGATCCCAATCATAGTGAGAGTTGAAATGCCAACCCTCGGATTGAACCTCTTTAATAGTTTCATCGAGAATGTTCTCTGCCAGGACCGCGTCGGCTGGAGCCTCGGCACCTAGCTGATTAACCGGGGACTCGGCAATGGCAGATAGCATGGTGTTAACGGCTTCGAGCTTTGACGTTAATCCATATGCCATGTGAAAGTCCTTTACGAAAAATGAAAAAAACCCCTGGCCTCCTGTTTAGGGAAGCCAGGGGGAAGGAAACAAGAAACCCGATCTTGTCGGATTACTCTGCGGCGGTTCTCAATTCGATGGCAGCTTCGGGACGCAGGTAATTATGGCCCATCGCGTACCGAGCAACCAAGATGCTGCCCTGATGCGAAACGAGGTAATCACTCTGCACCGAAAGGTCAAGAAGTTTGACCGTACCGATGGCCGACTTGTGGAACGCCAACCCTACGGTCTTCGCCGTGTCACCGTGGTAACCAGACGATTCACCAACGCTACCGTAAACATCGTTCCCGGTAGTGGTACTTACGCCTGGGTCTGCACGGCCTCCTGAGTCAGCCGTTATGGCCACATCGGTGGGGATGTGGTTGCTCTTGAAGATCGTGAACCCAAAGGCTTGCATCAGCGTGCCCTTGGCAATGTCACCGTTGCCAGCGGTGAAGTCACGATTTACCAGATGCGAACGAGTCGTAGCGGACGAATCGTTCAGAAGCAGCCAATACTGAGCGGGCCGAAGGATGAGGTATCTGTCACTGTCCGAGACATCATTCTCATCGAGCTTCTGCGCTGCCGATGCAATCTCATCGAGAAGCACATCCGCATCGGTGGCCATCGTGGCCGCCGTAACAGCGCCCCCTGTCTTACCGCCCGTGATCGTGGCAGCCGCTCTGGAACAACCGATCACGGTATTGATCGTGTTGATGTCGAACTGCTTCGCCAACTCCTTGCCAATTTCCTTGGCATACGTCGAGCGGATGTCCCACTGGGACATAGCAGCGTCGAGGTCGTCCATGAACGCACTGCTGGTAAGCAGCTTGTCAATGGAAATCACTCGTTCGTTGTGAGGGACCGTGGACAGGTACTTCGTGGCAGGAGAACCTACCTTTTCGTTGCCCAACTCGTTGCCCAAGTTGGCAGGCTCAAGCAGACTCTCGCCTGGTGTGTGGTAGCGACTATGTGCCGCACCTGTAACGATGAACTGCGCCGACTTCCCACTTGAGATAGTGCGAATCGTGTGAAGCGCTTTCATCACGTTTGATTCTTCAAACGTGGCAAGCACTTCGCCGGCAAACACTTTTAAATAAAGGGCCGCACGGTCGCCGGTACTGTTAACGGCTCCGGGTGCGCCCAGTGTGGCATTATAAGCCATGGTAGTAACCCTTGTCAAAGGAATGAAGAGTAGTGAAGGACACTACAGCCTCACTGTGATCCTGATGACGATGGGTTATCTGCCGTAGCAGGCCGATCTCATTTTGGAGCCAGCTTTCTAGCTGTATTTGCGTTCTTGTACGCTCGATTAAATTGGGGGTCGCCTTCTCGCAAGATCGCCACGGCTTGATCTACTTGGCCTTCGGAGATCAATTTTGCCGCAGACCGCTTGCGCGAGGGCACCGGAAGCACCAGAAGGAACAGGCGCTTGAGGGGTCCACCAAAATAAATGAGAAACACAAGAACACATAATGAAACCACAACCGCTACAAGTGGGGTTACCCACCAGGGCAGCGCGTCTTGAACGCGAGTGACCGCCAGGTGGACCTCACCAACGAGCGAGTCGATGGTTACAAAATCCTTGTCAGCCTTTTCAATTGCTGGCAAGGGGGATTCGTCGGCCACAAATAAAGACGTGGCTTCGGTTAGATGCTCACGCCCTGAATGACTTTTAGCCCGAATCTGATTTCCGAGGTTTGCTATTTTCGTTGTGCTGGAACATCCCCAAACCGATAGGAGGAATGGCAGCCACAGGGACTTCACGACTTTGCTTTGCCAAAATTGATGGCTAAGAAGTTGATGATCTTGTAAGCCTTGGCGACATACGAGTCATCTATTGGAGTAGTGGTTGCGGCCGCGATCACTGACGCTGACGCCACCAACAAACTTAACGCCTCGATCCAATCAGGGATGATACTTAAGATTGCTTGAAGCATTGGAATGTCCTTTCTAGAAGACGCTGCTAACAGCCAATTTGTCCTGAACCTCCTGGCGATATGCCGGGTCTACCTCATACCGCTTGTCTTGCATGGCAGCAATGACCTGGGCGGTAGATTTGTATGCATTTCCTGTAGCCGCTCCACTGGTTCCTTGGAGCAGTTGAGGTTGCTTACCCTCGGCGGCCGAATGCTGGGCCTTCAAGCCACGAATGGCGAACATGGCCTTCTGCATATCGAGAGTACCGTCAGGATTCAAGGTCTGCACGGACTCATTGAAAGTATTGATGTCGGCTTCTGGCAGGTTTCGGGTCGCCCACTCGATAAGTTGGCCATAGGCTTCTTGGCTCCCTACTTCTGTGTATACGGTTTGTAGGCTCTGTTCGATCAGCGCCCTCTGGCCACTGATGTACGAGTCCACCGCTGTCTTGTCTACGCCCTTGGAAGCCAAGTCTGCATACGATTCCTCGCTGAGTTCGCCCTTCTCGACAAACTCCTGGGTGTACTGAGTAAGGCTCTCGCTGGTGACGCCCTTACTTATCGCCTGTAAATCTTCGATGGACGCGGTTTCGGCAATTGGTTCCGTACCCTGGGAAAGCCGACGCTCCAGTTGTTCGTAGGCTTCTGCCATGGCTTCGGGAGACTGAAACTTTTCAGGCAACCACTCAGGGCGATTCAGTGGTTGATCGTCTTCCACAACCGCCGTAGTATTTTCCACGGGTTGGGTAGAAGGATCAACCACCACGTCTTCATTGATGTCCACTTGTTCCATAGCTTGTTTCCTTTATGCGGCCTCCGCTTCGGATTCGCCTTGAGACTCTAGTTCCATACGCTTAACCTCCTGCTGTGACATAGCACCAATAGCTGGGCCACCAAGTTTCTCTGCGAGTGCCATTTGCTGCTGCTGTTGCTGTTGTTGCTGCACTTCTTCGGTTGACTTGATAAGCCCTTGCGTATTCAGGCCGAGGGCACTAGCCCTCCGCTGGAGGTAGTCGCCAATATTAACGTACTGATGCACAAGCTCTGGGCCGAGGGTCTGTAACACACCACCGATGAAGGCGTCTAGTTTAGCCAAGTCATGGGTGCGGCCAAGGCTTTCGAGTCCTGTCGTGATAACAGGATCGATCAGTTTTTCAGGCATCAAAGGGAGCGCCCCGTTCTTGGTCATTATGAACATGATCCGCTTCACCAGGGGCAACTGGAAACTCTGACTCAGTTGGCTGAACGTGCCGCCAAGCGCCGCGTCCAACTCCTGTTTCATTACATCTATCTCGGCCGCCGTAACTCGCTCGGCGTCACGCTGGATTCCCTGGGTGAGCAGGAAGTTGTGCTGGAGCCTGGTGCCTATGAGCCTGATTGTTTCCAAGCAGACTCTCAGGTCCGCATGCTTCTGCACCTGGACAACACCCACGTCGGCCATATTGCCCTGAATTATCGCTCCATTCTCACACTCGGCCAACTGCCTGGCCCTGGTCGAACCGTTGGGGCTGACCAGAAACATCACTTTAGCCGAGGCAGCCGTGGCTTCAACGAGGCTGCGCACCAGCCCGGAACTCGTTTTCAAATCCCCGATCACTTCCTCACCCAGGCCGCGGCCGTAACTCTCCCCGGAGATGATGTTCCATCTCAGTGGGATGTAGGGGTTGGAGTCAGTGGTATAGGTGCCTATGGATTCCTCAAGGACAAAGCCGGCGACCTCCTGGTACACCTCGAACTTATCCTCCTCCTTCTCATTCTCCTTCGGCATAGTTCGGATACAGGTGTAGACATCGTATTCAGTTCCCTCCTTATCCTCCTCACCGGCCCGGATCTTTGCCAACAACTCGGGTTTGAGTTGAGATGTGGAGATCACCTCCTTTGTGACAATGGATTCGACATTACCCATCGGATCTCGTTTGATGCAATATTGGTCTAGGTGGAAGATCCTTATGCCGCCCTCATCGGGAAGATACATGAGGCAATTACCAGCGATGATCAGATGTCTGAACGCTTCGTACACCGCTGGCCGAATGCTGGCCTTCTCAATTTCGCGGACGATAGCCTTCTCCGCTTCCATGAGAGCCGCCTCCATCTTCAGCCTCATCTCGCCAGTGTCGCCCAGGTTAGCTAGAGTTTGGTTGTCTAACGAGAGTCTGAAAAATGGCGACGGCGGGACGAGAGTCAAGAGCATTTTGCTGGCTAAATTATTACACCCCCTTGATCCCATGCTTGTCCATGGCGTTTCTAGAGGTGTCGATGAACTATGCCCTGATGGGGGCATGATGAAAGGGATGGTCAGCTTGGCCACCTCCCTGGCTCTGTCCAGAAAGGGCGCCCGCAATTCTTCCAGCTTGTCGTAGAGTGACTTGCTGGAAGATCCTTGTATGTTTTCCATCAGCTATATGTAGGAATCGATAAACCAGAGCGTTTAGTGGGTGCCGATATCCCCTTGGGAATCCTCAGTGAGGATGTGTCTCCCGCAACTCGGCCGCCGTCGCCAGGTTTCTTTTTCTTCTTCAGGATCATGGCGGGTTTAGTAGGAGGCGGGGGAGGCTTAGGCGGCTCAGGCATCTTAGGCATATCAGGGGTAGATCCACCAAAGCACATAGTTTTTACTCCGTTTCATTTTGTTGTTTGTAGATGTCCTCCAGGTGGCGAACAACACTGATCTTACCTACCTCCATCCAGACCTCGCGATCAGTCATGCCAGGCGTGGGCACGCTGTCTTGATATGCCTCTTGGAGATAACTCAGTAGGTTCTGAGTGATATGAGGAAGAGGTGTGTTCGTTGAAGACTGACTATTTGGTCCCTTGCTCTGGATCTTTGCTGATGGTGTATCCATAAAGAAGTATTCCGTAGTTGATAAGGTCTAGGATAGTGTCCCGCAAACTTTCATCTGTCACCTTGAATTCCCCCTCCTGGCAGAACGTCGATAGCCGGCTCATCTTGTCGGTCATCCTCACCAACAATCCCTTTTCTGTCGTGGTGATGCCCATGCTCTCTACTCGCGTGAAGTTCGCAAATGGCTCATGTGTGTGCTTACCCCCAGCGTAATCATGGTTCTTCGCCTCCATAATTTTCTTGGCCTCTGCACATAGCTCGTCATGTAGTTGGAGTAATTCTGGTCTATTCATTAGATTTCCTTTGGTAGCCACGGGACTACAGAACCCTTCGATGGTGTGTACTCGCCCTTACGGCAGATCCTGGCACAGCGGGCATTGACCAGAGCATCCCCCTCGGTAAGCCCGGCTGCCGTGTATGCATCCACGACCTTAGCCCAAGTCGGCTCGGTGCCAAGGATCTTGTCGGCCCCCCGCGGGCCGCAGCCGGGGATGCCGGCATAATTATCGGTTCGATCCCCGGTTAGTGTCTGATGCAAGTGGAAGGCATCGGCCATCTCCAACGTGATTGTCTGGATTCCCTCACCCAGGGAAGGATTATGCCACAAGCAGGGAACTGTCCTGGTGTCTTTGTCGCGGCTCACGACAATCGCCGTGGGGTACGTCGTCGCCAGGATGCCAAGGACATCGTCAGCCTCTAAATTGGGCCAGGTGATCGCTCCCCAAACTTCGTGGCAATACGCCACCGCATCCTTATAGCTCAAGGGCTTCCGCACCAGTCGGCGGTTGGCCTTGTATTCGGGGTTGATCGCAAAACGAAAGTTGTTCTTAGGGTCGCTGAAAGCGACGGTGAACTTCTTGGCGTCGAACTTCTCGACCAAGCTGATGATTCGTACATCTATCCTCTGCTTCAACTCAGCGAAATCACAGACCAGAGTATGAACATCTGTTTCCCAGAGAACAACGTGTTCGATGGCCGCCGCTTCAGTCCATACGAGGAGGTCGCCATCAATCAAAATTTGTGGTGCCGGTGCCGTTGCCATTATTTTTCTCTACTTGTTCGATGACCAACTCAACTTTCAGGTACTCCAACATCGAGATCACATCAAATATATTTCCTCGGACTCCAAACTGAAACGCAATGTCCTCCACACGTCTAACCTTTATACCCGCCGCAACAAACACATCAAAGCGACTCTGAAGTTCTGCCACCAAATCCTTTGTAGCTACTAGATCAAGAGGCAGGGGTTGTTCGTGATCGGGCGAAGTCATATCGCTTTTTCCTTTTCATGTGTTCTATTATCTTAGCCCTCCGCTCAGAGCCAGGAGGATAGTCATAGAATTCAACGACGCCGGCCAACTGATCGCGTTTGATTTTAGAGTAGGGAAGCAGCCTTGGGATCAGTTGTCGCAACGACGATCCGTACAATCGCCATCGATACAGGGATCGCTTAGTCTTCAGGTTCATCAGACGCATATCCCCCCCGAATGTCGCCACGATCCAGCGAAGGACATGAGGATCTACACTGCAAATCTCCAGGGTACATGCCCCCTTCGGTGATATCGTGACGCAGCCCTCGCCGTCTATGTACGCAGCCATGTACGAAAAGTCAGTGGGTGTCGGCCCAGTTGTTTCCGAAGCTGGCTTCTCCTTTGAGGGGACAGTTGAATCGGAAATCTGCTCCACAGTTCGATAGCGTTCCAGTGGCGATTTCCGCAATGGCCGTCTGAAGGGATTCTTTGCATTCAAGCTGCACCTCATCGTGAATGTGAGCGACCTGCGCCCAGTCGTGTCCGTACTGGTAGCCCTCGGCATCAAGCCTACGGTGTAAGGCTACCGTAAAGGATTTCATCAGAACGGCGCCACCACTTTGCAGCAGCGTATTTAGGGAGGCGTGGCTTCGCACGGGCAGGATTCGGCCATCCAGGCCAGTGAGGTAGCCGCGGTCCTTCAATGTCTGGTCGATCCTGTGCTTTAGCTTTGCGATTCCCGGCCATCGCTCAAGGAATCGTTTCTTCAAACGGCGGCCCACCGCCTGTCCTTCTCCCACGATTGAGCCTAGCTTCTCATCGCCTGCGCCATAGAGTGTGGCGTATAGGTACGTCTTGGCATCGTCTCGGGAAGGGAGGTCGAGTGCCTTCTGATTTGCCGTATGAATGTCCCCATCACATACCTCCTTGATCAACTCTCCCTTGTCATAGGGGGAGGTGTAGGAAGCACACACACGAATCTCCAACCCGGAAAAATCTATACCCACCAGGGTCCAATCGGGATATGTCGTCACGAATAGTGATCGACATTCGCGACCATAAGGCGAGCTAAGGTTGGGCACTTGGGCCATGTTGGGGGAGCGGTGTGAGCAACGCCCGGTGATCGTGGCGTTGGTCAGCACGTCACCAAAGATGCGGCCATCCCGCTCCAGTTTGATCCATGCTCCATCCGCTTCGGCAAGCTGAGATATCCTCTTGGATAGCATCAAGTACTCGTTTAGCAACTCAGCCTCCGGGTACTCCAGGCCAGCCAGGACAGGCTCGTCAATCTGGGGGCGCCCCTCTGGTGTGAATTTGGTAGGCGTCCATCCCTGGGCCATAAACCTGTCGGCAATATGTTTGCGGGAACCTGGATTGAACGTAATCGTCTTGACCTTTGTTTTAAGACCATCTGGATGTCCTGGGTCAAGGTGGATTGGGGGGAAGACTTCCTGTAGTGCTTCGTCTAGGATAGATCTCTTTTCCGACAGGCTTGCATAAAGCTGGATCGCTGCGTTCTTGTCGAATGCAAAACCCCACTTGACCTGTCGCCTCATATAGATAGCGAACTCATGCTCCAGCGCCACGGACTGAGTCGTCAGTTTGTATGGTTTCATCGGCCGGCCTCCAAGGATTGGTACAGCATCCTCAGTACTTCAACATCACGGCGGCAATAGTCGGCCATGTCCTCCGTGTACTCCGCGAAGCCGTGGCTCTGAAGGTACATGCCCTTCGCCACGCCTAACCTGGCGCCCCAGGCTTTCAACGAATGCCTCCCGTAACAATCTTTAGGAAAGTTTTCTCTCTCCTTTGTGTGCATCTTTCTGTAATCGTCTTCGCGTAGATCTGGATACAGTAAACGGGATACGATTAGCGTATCGTAAGTTCTTCCCTCGGAATCTCTTATTCCTGATGTGCCTGAGTATTTCTGCAATGCCGGTAAATCGAAACCTATCAGGTTGTGGCTTACAAGTAGATCTGCTTGACATAGTTCTGCAACCCCGCTTTCGAGTTCGTCCGGGCCGAAGGAATGTACCTGGCCATCGCCAATGGCTACGGCAATACAATGCACCTTGGTCATCGTGTCTAGCAAACCGTCAGTTTCACAATCGAAGAAAATTTTTTGCATTAAAATAGCTCCTCACACTTCGCCCAGTATGCGTCGGTCCCTCGCATGCTCGGGCCGCCATTGTGTAGCCTACAAAGTTCTTCGATCAGCCATGGCGTTGGGGCGTAGCGATCCCAATAATTGAGCATGATAATTTTCGCAAAACCCTCGTCGCGGACGCCCTCAAATTCCACGCCATACAACGAAGGGTCTTGTTCTATGGCATCTCGGAAGTAAGGCTCAGTAATCTGAAATGGACCGAGTTCGCCAGCGGCACCCACGGCATCATAAGGATTCGGATGTCCTCCAGTTTCGACCTGACGAATCACCGCAAACACATCATCTATGGTGACCTCAGAATGGTGCGGGTTCATCGGCATCCCCACTCTCAGAGGGGATGTCCCCTTCGTTGAGGCGTCCGGTGTCGTCGTCCCAAACCAAAATACCAGCGAGGCCAGTGCGACCGTTGTAGCGATTTTTAAGGACACGGATAGTCGTGGTATTATTTGCATCGGCATCTCCTTGAAGGTTTCTTTCAAGCGCCACTACAATATTGGAGAGTTGCGCAATAGAGTGCGATCCACGCAGGGCATTAAGGCTTACCTGCCCTCCCTCTTCGGCAGACCGCCCCTGCTGTCTGGAAAGGTGAGAGATCACGATCATCCCAATGCCCAGCTCCGATACCAGGGAGCGTAGGCTGGTCATTAGCACGTCGATTGCCTTCCGTTCCCCGCCACCCTTATCATCCTGTACACCAGATAATGCGATGGTAATGTGATCAAACACGATCCAATCCACAGCCAGTGCCTTGGCCATGTAACGGATTCGGTTCATCAAGTTGCCGGTGTCATCAAACGAGCCGAAATGATCGTAGAGATATATGCGACCGCTGCCCACCGTGGCGTCGAACGATGGGCGAAGCTCCTCCTCTGAAAGTTTCTCGGCGTCCCAATGGGGAAGGTTTGCATGCAATGACATCAGGCCAAAGCAACTCTCCTTGAGCGATTCCTCTAGGCTGATGACTCCGATCTTCACCTCGGTCACCGTGAGGAGATGGTAGATCAACTCCCTGGCAACCTGAGTTTTGCCTACGCCGGTCCCGGCACAGAGCGTCCAAAGTTCCCCCTTCCTTAGACCACCTGTTTTCTTCTGGAGGCCATCCCATGGTAGGGGTATTGCCGGGATGCTCTCCTCGTTAACCAAGTATTCCCACAACGTATCGCCTTGAACAATGCCATCAGGGCGCCACGTCGCCGCGGAGAATACCGCGGAGGTAAGCTCCTTCACGCGACCAGCCTGGAGCATGTCTGAGGCGTCCTTCAGAGGCAAGGTGATTATCTGGGCACGTCCAGGGCTGAGTGCCTGGGCACACCTCTGGGCCGCGTCACGGCCAGGCTGATCGTTGTCGAAACAGATCTTGACCTGCTCGAATTTCTCCAGCCATTCCACGTTGCGTTTGAAGACCTCTTCGCTGCCCGCGGCCCCATTGGGAAGACTCACCGCCGGCCAGGATAGGCCGAAGACCTGACAAATGCTCATGGCATCCAACTCGCCCTCGGTGACCACAACCCACCGGCCGCCGTCCCATAGATGCTGTCCCCAGAACCCACCTCTGGCTGCCTCCCCCAGGCACATGAACTTCTTATCTTTGAACCGTAGTTTCTGGCCTACCTGTTTACCCTCGGTGAAAAAAGGTGCGATGTGGACACGCTGATCTTTCCACGTCCCCACCTGGTATCGATACTTCTCGCAAACTGATTGACTTAGTTTCCTGGTGGGAATCGCTTGAATCTCCCCCACTAAACCCTTGAAAGTATTGGGTTGGGGCATTGGAGTCTCCTGGTTGTCGCCACTGTGGTGGCCGCAAGAAAAACAGTGCCCATGTCCATCCTCGTAGATGGCATAGGCGTCACTGCTGGAACAAGAGGGGCATGGATGTTTGGTGCTATTTGACAAGTCGTAACTTCTCTAGTCGCAGCTTCGCTAGTCGCAGCTTCAGTAGGCGTAACTTATCTTGCAGGAGGGCCGCCCAATGCGAGGCAATCATCACCCGTTGGTGGCGACCGCTGTGGCCGCGACGTTTTTCTCCCGTGTAAATTATCAGTCCCTTCTCCCACAACGATTTGTATCTAGCAGTCACGGTTGAGTAGGTTCTACCGTACAAAGGAGTGCTTCCTCTGACCTGATCACTGATGCATCCCTTTTCCTCGAAATTGTTGATGACTTTATAAACAATGGCTTCCATCTTGGTGACGTTGAGACTTTCAGCAGCTTCCCTGCTGGTATCGGGGTCGCCGTCGCGGAAGAGATGTTTCGTCGGGGTTTCAAACGACCTGGTCATGTGAGTCTCCTATGCGAATGTTTTGTTCTGGGCCACACAAATCGTATCGTTGTGGGAGCCACCGTGGGCTACCAGTAATATCTCCTTAGTTTCATATCCCCTACCCATACCGGTACTGTTCCATCCGAAACTTAATACGATCCCTCCAGGCCGTAGGAGATTATCGATATGGCCTCGGCACCTCGCATGCAGAGCGGAATTTTGGGTATCCGATGTCGAGCATGTTAGTTTGCTACGTTTATAGCATTCAGATATCTGACGAGGGCTATAGGGGGGATCATAAACCACGGCATCAGCCATGATAGGTGTATCTACAAGCATCCCCAGAAATTCATCTGATTTGAGGTGCCACCTAGCCGAAGTAGAAGGGTCTAAATCATTCGTCATGGAAGTCGCGGACAACTCCGAGTTTCTCGCGTAGGGGTCTACGATTGACATGGCCTCCGTATCGATATGTCTATGTATGAAATCCCGAATTGGAGGGATGTTGAAAGTCTCAGAATTTGGGCGGGCAAACACCTGGCCCATCGCTATCCCGATATCAACATTGCCATGAATTAGACGGGTCATCATCGGCTCCTAATCAACAAGTAACTTCTTCCGGTTCGCCACGATCATGTCGGCAAACCTAATCGAATCTTTGAGTCTGAGCATCACGCACCACTCGCCCCTGGTCTGTCGCATCACAACCACGGGTAACTCGCCTTCGGCAGCGTCTCTCTCCGCTTGCAGTATGTATTTTTCAGTGCCGATCCTAGCAACGCACTTGACCTCAACGTGAATCTCATGGCCGGCGTGAAGCAGGTCCGCGGCGTAAGCCCCGGCCCCCTGGGCAGCCCGGATGCAGTCGGGGGCTTTCCAATGCTCCCGAACTGCATCGCGGGCCTCCAGTTCACCTCTTTTACCTTTGGCTCTGGAATTGATGGGCACTCTAGAACTCCTGGTCCGCAACGTGGGGAGCCGCGGTGTTCTCGGTGAGTTCAAATTTCTCACCATCAATGACGTAAGAGGTTTCCTCCTCAGTGAGGCCCAGGATATCCGTGAGACTCTGCTCATGTACAGGCGAAACACAACGGTACACAAACACGTTCCGAGGTTGGAGCTTGATGCCTGCCCTCTTCCCCTTGCTGGGGTTGAACCACATGTAAGGATGGGCGGCGACCCTGATGTGTGAGCCAGCGCCTATCATGTCCTCGAAAGGCTTGTCGGGATGCTTGGCGTTGATCAGGATGGGACGCTGCTCCCACTCACGGCCTGTCGATTTCTCGGTTCCTTTGCTGGTCATCTTGAAGGCCACATCCCAACTGCCTTCGTTGTCCTTTGACGTTTTCACAGGGGAGGTGAACGAGTTCAACTCACCGCCGGCGTCCTTGGTGCAGCGATCCTGCCATTCGTTTGCCATCTCATTGATCTGGTCAACAAAGGCAATGCCTTCGTCCCAACTCTTGGAGATGGTCAACGTCACGTTGTACTCCCCCTCTTCTTTCCATTGGTGGTCAGGCTCGTTGAGTCTGGGCCACCTGCAAACACACACGGGTGACACGAGTTTGATAGCTGCCATGGTTGTCTCCTTAGCTGAAAAAGTACTGGGCATTTGAGAGATCTAAATCCAGCGTGCCATACGCGGGCAAACTGGGCAACGATAGGCCAGTATCTTCCTCGACCTCGTCCCTGAATATTTCCAGCAACGGCTGGTCAAATATGTCCTGCCACTCCCTCCGAATCGTCACATACATCTTTGCCACATCAGCGGCGAGGCATCCATAAGAATCGTGGACCGCAGAGAAACACTCGGCACCATCGCCCATGAATGCGTTGATCGTCTGCGTGAGCGCCGCGGCATCGAGGCTATGAATATAGTTGGGGCTTAGGCTGTTGCGGGCGCGGCGTCGATGTATGCCTATGGTTTCACGCTGAAGGCTGTGCCACATCACCGCCTTGCGTCCCAGGATAGTTTTGATGGTGTAGGGTTCGAGATTCTTGTAGTCGTGAACAACCAAGAAGTTACTCGGCGTGTGCCACCTCATTTGGTAGCCAGCGTCCGTGCAGAGCGTGGCCACCTCAGAAAACCAGTTCATCGCCTCGCGTGATTTGATTAGTTGTTGGTCAATGGCGGCCCAAATTTTTTGTCCCAAATAACGCAAGGCTTTTTTATGATCGTCATGGACCTTTGGCGTCTTCTGGCCACGCCGCGTTTCCTCGTACCATTCCTCTATATAGCCCTGGGCCGAATAGAGACTGCCGTTGTACGGCGTAATCATCAACGCCCGCTTAGTAGCATCACGCGGGACTCCATAACGAATCCAGGCTTCCGCGAATTCCCTCCATTCAGGGTCTGTCTCCTGCGCCAAGAGATCCATCGTTCGTTTAGCCACATCAGTGTAAGCATCAGACGGCTCGTCCTGGTTAATAAGGTTCACGCTTCGGCCACCAACCTCGTCACGCAGAAGCATGGAGAAGATTTGAAGGCCATTACAGGTGGCGTCCCTGTGGCAAATCAAGTGCGACTTGTGGCCGCTGCCCTTCTGTCTCAGTTCGTTCCAGTCGAAAACGAACGCTAGGAATTGCCACGGCTTATCGCAAAATTGCCAATAATCCAGATAGGATAGAGGATCTTGAGCGATTCGCTGGAACGTGGTATTTTGCGACAATGCCCACGCCAGGCGAACATCATAGGAACCGCGGATTCCATATAGGTTCGCTCCGGTGATCGCCAACTCGTTCACCGCCTGTTCGTCTAACGATTTCCCGAATCCGAACTCCAGAAGACCGCGGGCCAGGTCACTCCCCATCGGCTGGAGGAAGCCACTGCTTTCGTTATAGAAGCGACCGCGGAAATCTACAGTGGTCACATAGTGTAGGTTTGCCTTTTCCATACGCCGCGCCAGATAAAGCAGCTTGGCGACGTGTATGCGTAACGATTGGCTGCGGATGTTGTTTTCGTAGACCACTCGGCTACGTCGGCGCCAGTGACGGCGAGATTCAAGATCATCCATGTCCACAGGCTTGGAGGGCAACGGCTCATTGTCCAGCGTAGGTAAACCCCCAACCTGGAGATTCTTATCCCGGCACTTCTCCATCAGTGGCAGAATCCGCTGGTTGATTCGATAAGGCACGCCCTGGAGCCTATTCACCGCGTTATACATAGCGGGGCATTGGAGGGTTGTGTTATTATCAAGTGAGTCGCCGGCTTTCGATTTAATTAACGTCCCACCCCAATTTCCTTTCTGGGTGTAGCCTCCATCGCGGTATGAGGTCCACTTGTAGGGCGTGACCACGCAGGGCAACTTCACCGGCTCCAGAAACAGGGCATCGTGGGTTTTCGCCTTCTCGATCCACTCCAGGCAGTCGGCGGTGGCCTCGACATACCGTGGCCACTTCTGGCCCCCCTTGCGTTTGTTTCGGGGAGAGTTGCGTTTGAAGTGGATCAGGCCCGTGTGGTCGCCAATCAAACGTAGGAGGATTGCACCGGCTCGGAACGAGTCGATCACCGGCCATGGGTCAGCGTAGGCACCCAGGCGTTTCGCGGCGGCCGTGATCACCCGGCGTCTTCGCTTGTCGGAAGTCTGCGTCTTAGTGTTTTCGAGGAGCCATCGCCAGAGGTGTCTGTGTTTGTCGTCCTGCGCCATCAAGCCGTACCGTCGCTCTTGGTCTATGAGTCGCCCAATTTTCGTCGCCAGGGCATTGAATGTCGGCCGCTCAACCAACTCATCCAGGGTCATCTGGATCGCTAGGAGGGCGCTGACTCGCCCATCGACCTGCCGCAGACATTTCATGCCGCCACTACGGAAGCCAGGCTCGTCCTTCGCCTCGATCATCCTGGCCAACTCTTTGGCGACGGGATCGATAGCCCCATTGAGCAAGCGGATGCCCCACGTCGTCGTGGACGATGCCCCTTTTTGAGTTTTCAGCTTATCGCGTTTCCTAAACCGCGATTGAGTGGCTTCCCTCATCTCGGTGTCGAGGGACGCCTGCGTGACTTCTTGATTCATCCTTGAATCCTTGCAGAGTGGAAATAGCTTCGTCCATGTTAGCTACGCGGAGGTGAGCGTATCGCTGGGTTGTGACCACGGAAGAATGCCCGAGCAGGGCGCCTACAACGTAGAGATCGACTCCACGCTGAACCAGGCGGGAAGCAAAGGTGTGCCGACAGGTGTGTAGAACAACATCGGCACCCAGATTCAGATCACGGGCTGCCTGATCGAATCGCATGGCAAGCCGACGATAGAGGATGCCTTCAAAGGGCGAGGATAGGTTTCGACGCCGCATCAGGATCGCCAGGGCAGCCGAGGTCATCGGGATCGTTCTCGATTTGGAAGTCTTGGTCTGACCGCTGGTGAGATGGATGCGACCATCCTCTATATTGTTCCACTGGAGATCGAGAGCCTCGGAGACTCTCAGACCAGTGTCAAGGAGGAATTTCACGGCGTCAGCCAGATCTGGGTACGGAGCCATCCAATCGAGGACCGCGGCCTCCTCGGCCTCCGTGAGGAACCTCTGGCGGCCCTCTGGCTCCTTCTCTTGCTTGGTGGAGGGCTTGCTCTGGATCAGATCGAGGTCGTAGGCCATCGAGGTCATGGCTGAGAGGGCCGACAGTTTCCTGTTTACCGTCGATGGGCTAACCGTGGCCTTGAAGTGGTTCCTGATCAGTTCTCCTGAACGCCTTTCGCCCAGGATGGATATGGATGAATCAAGGCCAAGAGCCTCGGCGACGTGCTGACCATTCCTATATAGGTCTTCCTCCGACTTGAGGCCAGCCCAGCGGTGATCGTAGACGTAGGCCAGCATCTCTCCAACCGTGGCGGGCAACTCGGAATGGGATGTATCGAATTGAATGAAGCCGTGCCTGACGCCAGCTTCCCATCGTTCAGCCTCGGCCCTGGTAGTGAATGTCTTAGATCTCCCCCCTACTTGGCCTTGGAATCTGCCATTCCGGGTCCGCATGTGAGTCTCCTTTTGGTGGTGCGTAGGTTCATGCTAACAACTATATCGGCTGCTTGCAAACGCGCGGATGAAAAGGGATCGAAAGCGGACAGTATGCGCATCAGACCAATCAGACCAATCACCTGCCTGACAGAACCCCTGGGGCGAAATGGACAATCGGCCCTCATGGCGATCTATGGGGGGTTTTGTCAGTTTTGTCAGTGTCAGAGCGTGGGTATATAAAGTGTGCGGCCGGCCCCGGAGACTCTATCCAAAGGCCGGCCGCGACACGCACCGGACACAGCTTATTAGATGGTGTGCAAGGAGTCAACGTAAAGCCACACATTGCGAGGTAGTGCGAGGTAGTGCGAGGTAGTGCGAGGTAGTTCTAAATCCCGCCCCCGCGGCCGCCGGCCGGCGTTCGGGTTTTGTTCGGGTCCGATAATCAGTTTGGGGTTTGTTCGGGTCCGATAATGTTGTTCTGGTTTTGTTAGGGCCGCCTGTTTGTTAGGGTTCTGTTTGCCTTGCCCCTCAGAATCTCTGGAGGTGCAGGCTTGACATAGCCGATCAATTACTGTAGACTGGTAAGAAGCTGGCCCGCGGGGCCGGCAGCACGCACCCACTTAGCGCCGCGAATGCGGCAAGGAGACTCAATATGTCGGAACGAGAATCGGTCAACGTGGAACTGGATACGCCTATCGGCGTGGCCGCGGGGGAGGCGGGGCGCTACGCCCTGGATGCGGTCCTTATCGACGGCGAGTACGCCATCGCAACCGATGGCCGTATCCTGGGCATCAGGATGTTAGCCGAGGCGCCCGATGCCCCGGCGAGTTGCCGTATCCCGGCAAAGGCAGCAACGCCTGGCCGCATTTCCAATTGCGGGGATACCGGCGGCGGTTGGACAACGAAGATCGGCAAGCGCAAGGCGAAGATTACGCCGCGGGATGAAACCCTCACCGATAAGAACTACCCCCCCGTGGCTGATGTTCTGCCCGAGGCCAGAGAGATCCGATGGGCGCACCTCAATGGGGAGTTCCTGGCCAGAGTCGCCAAAGCCATCGGCCACGCCGATGATCGCGGTGAGCATTGCCAAGAGATCTACATTGGCATCGGCGACAACGCCGCGGCGGGCAAGCCCATCCTCATGATGGCCGGTGATCAGCGTGGCATCGGATTGATCATGCCGAGATCAGCGAACCGTGGCTCCCCAACGTGGACCCAAGGCGAACTGAATGCCAAGTTCAACGAATTCTGCACCACTTTCAAAAAGGAAACCAAGTAATGGTAATGAGTAGCACCAAAATCAATGTAGAGGGGCTGGCCGGCCTACCTGAGCCTAAGAGCTTAGGTGCCCGCCACAACCCCCTGGCCCATCATCGATTCGCTAGGGTCATCGACGCGGCCCTGGTAGACCATGGCATCGAGGTTACGAACCGCGACCTTGAACTGACGCACAAGGGCAACAGGATTTTCGGCACCTACAAGCTGCGGGCGCCCGATACGGTACAGGCCATCGGTGATCAGATCCCTGGCACCGTAACCCCGATGCTCGGATGGAAGAATAGCGTCGATCAGGAATTCGGCGGGCGCGTGGCCATGGCCGCATCGGTCTTCAACTGCTCGAATACTATGTGGATGATCGAGCGGGGATTCGAGGTGCGTCGGAAGAATACGAAAAACATCGAGGCAGGCGTGCAGGAACTGATGCGGTCGATGCTCAAGGACTATTGGGCGACCTACCTGACCGCCATGGATCACCAGCTTGACCTAGCCAAGGATGACTTGGCTGACCGTGACGCTCACGATCTGATCTGCAAGGGGGTTCGCAGGGGCATCACGGCAACGCGGCACGCCGGCCACGTCCTTGATGCGTGGCACGATACCCCCTTCGATTGGGGGGACAAATCGTTGTGGCGGTTACATAATTGCCATACCTACGTTCTCGACCGCGAGGTCGCCAACCCCTACGTCAGGTCCAAGCGTAACCTGCGGTTGAACGATATGGTCAGCGGGCACTACGTCCAGACGCACCTATCCGAGAGGAACTAATATGCCAGGCTACTGGGATGACGATGGGCCGTATGATGATGATGAGGCAAGAGAGTCGATGGGGTTCGCCGATCCTGGGGGAGGGTCCGCGTTGCGGGCCGCGACCGAGGACAACCCGCGGAACCTGCCCTGCCCTACATGCGGGGAACCTGATCGGTTGACGCCGCTGGATCGCCAATTACACTACCAGTGTGACACCTGCGCCGCCGTAGCCGAGCGAGGATTCTAGCGAACGGAATCTCTTTCCTCCCTCCAGCCGGTTGTCCCTCACGGGGCGACCGGTTTTTTATTGGTGCAAGGTAGTGCGAGGTAGTGCGAGGTAGTGCAAGGCCGGCCGCGGGCGGGCCGCGGCGGCCGCGGCGGGCGGTTAGGGTTTTGTTCGGGTCCGATAATGTTGTTCGGTGTTTGTTCGGGTCCGATAATCGGTTTGGTGTTTGTTAGGGTTGCGGGCCGCGGGCCGGCCTGGTGGACGTCGGTGCCGAGGCGGGCCGCGGGCCGGCCTGGTGGACCTCGGTGCCGAGGCGGGCCGCGGGCCGGC
>Ga0310125_10000523_pt1 | contig 18255 bp, 10 predicted proteins | sample CB11b_Tmax_Bot8__FD_203508 | JGI IMG/M metagenome (GOLD analysis project Ga0310125, IMG submission 203508) | Marine microbial communities from Western Arctic Ocean, Canada - CB11b_Tmax_Bot8 | ecosystem: Environmental > Aquatic > Marine > Oceanic | place: Canada: Western Arctic Ocean | collected... | reverse complement strand
AGCCGGTGTGAAATGACTCGTCGCCGTGCAGGTGGATGCGATGATACTCGACGTTCGCTCTGGCGCCGACAGTGATCTCAGCGACGGAGCTCGTCAGCGTGCCGGCACCCGCTGTGGTGGCGGCGAAGCTCTCGACAACGGTGACCTCACTGTCCGCACCACAACGCAGCAGCACTCGGGGTGTCGTCAATCCGGGTTGACCGGTGTTGACGTGCAGGATCTGTACGGGCGTGTCCAGGCGACAGTTGTCGTCGATGGTGATTACGGCGCCATCCCGCATGAAAGCGGTGTTGAGGGCGGAGAAACCGGCACTCTCCGCCAAGGTCGTGCGGCTTGCCAGATTCGCAACGAGGCTCTCCTGTTCACCGTCGGCCGTCGTCGACAGGGCATGGATCCGGACGCCTGCGGGGAGGGCGTCAATGCGGGACAATTCGTGGCTGAAAGAGCCGTCGGTGAAAACGAGCAATGGTCCGTCGACATTCGCAGCGACGAAGGGGGCGATCTCCGCTGCCGTAATCTGGCCTGGCCTCTCTATCGGCGCGTAACAAGTACTCGTCAGTGGCGCCGGATTCGTGTGTCGCCAGGCCTCGAAGCGGGCCGTCGGCAGGCCGTCCTGGCGCAGATGGGCGATCCCCTCCCGGCGTTTGGCGTGCAGCGCCGAAGTGGCGCCACCATTCAGCGTCGCCTCGAAATCGTCGAAGGCGGTGACGTAGGCATTCATCGTGTCGCTGTGCTTGCTCATCGTTTCAGGCACCTGCGGACTTCACTGTGGCAATCTCTGCATCGGCGTCTTCTTCGCGAATCCAGTCGTAGCCCTTCTCTTCCAGTTGCAGTGCCAGTTCCTTGCCACCGGAGCGCACGATTCGTCCGCCCATCAGTACATGGACGTAGTCGGGGACGATGTATTCGAGCAGCCGCTGGTAGTGGGTGACGATGATGGCGCTGTTGACCGGCGTATGCAGTGTGTTGACGCCGTTGGCCACGACACGCAAGGCGTCGATGTCGAGACCGGAGTCGGTTTCGTCGAGGATCGCCAGTCGAGGTTCCAGAACCGCCATCTGCAGGACTTCGTGACGCTTCTTTTCCCCACCGGAGAAGCCTTCGTTGACGGAGCGCTTGAGAAGACTTTCGTCCATCTCGACGAGCTTCATCTTGTCGCGGATGAGACTCAGGAAGTCATAGGCGTCCACCTCTTCTTCGTTGCGGTGCCGGCGGATCTCGTTGAGGCCGGTGCGCAGGAAGTAGGCGCTGTTGACGCCGGGGATCTCCACCGGATACTGGAAGGCGAGGAAGACCCCCTCACGGGCGCGGTCTTCAGGATTCATGGCGAGCAGGTCCTGGCCTTCATAGTGTGCGGTGCCTTCGGTGACGGTGAAGGCGCTGTGGCCGGCTAGGACCTGGGCTAGGGTTGACTTGCCGGAGCCGTTGGGTCCCATGATGGCGTGGATTTCGCCCGGGGCGACTTCCAGGTTGATGCCATTTAGGATTGGGGTGTCTTCTACTTTGGCGTGGAGATTTGTGATTTTTAGCAACTGGTTCTCTCTTCTTGATTCTGTTTGTGTCTGTGGTGTGTTCTTTTTCGTGTGTCGGCGGGCGCGGGGCCTCCGTGGCCTGTACGCCGGCTCATTGGCTGGATCTTTATCACTGCCGGTGTGCCTGCTGTTGTGCGAGCCTCAAACTGCCGAGTCTCGCAGGGATACATTGCCGGGAGAAGTTCTGCATCGGCGTAATGGCCACTGCGGCCCCGCGCCCGCCGACTCGGAGCTTTGAGGTCCCCGAATGATTTGTGGGGGCGGTCAGCGAGCGGTGGGTGATGCTCGTGCTTCTTTCGGTGGTGCAGGCTTTGGGCGGGTGACCCGGCTGTCAGCCTCTCCTCCGGTGCTTCTTCCGTGTCGCGAGTTCGACTTCGCTCACCGCGACCGCCAACCAACTGCTGATTAACCGACGCTTCCTTCCAGGCTGATTCCTAACAGCTTCGTTGCTTCTACGGCGAATTCCATGGGTAGTTCTTTCAACACTTCTTTGCAGAAGCCGTTGACGATCATGCTGACGGCGTCTTCGGTGCTCAAGCCGCGCTGATTGCAGTAGAAGATCTGGTCTTCGCCGATCTTGCTGGTGCTGGCTTCGTGTTCTACGGTGCTTGAGGGGTTGCGTACGGTGATGTAGGGGAAGGTGTGAGCTCCGCATTGATCACCGATGAGCATGGAATCGCACTGGGTGAAGTTTCTTGATCCCGTGGCGCGCTTCTGCATTTGTATGGCGCCGCGATAGACGTTCTGGCCGTTCATCGCCGAGATGCCTTTGGAGATGACGGTGCTCTTTGTGTTGCGGCCGAGGTGGATCATTTTGGTGCCTGTGTCGGCCTGTTGTCTGCCTGAGGTCACCGCTACCGAGTAGAACTCACCGACGCTGTCGTCGCCCTGCAGGATGCAGCTGGGGTATTTCCAGGTGATGGCGGAGCCGGTTTCGACCTGGGTCCAGCTGATTTTGGATCTCGCGCCGCGACAGGCGCCTCGTTTGGTGACGAAGTTGTAGATGCCGCCTACGCCTTCTTTGGTGCCGGGATACCAGTTCTGGATCGTGGAGTATTTGATCTGGGCATCATCGAGGGCTACCAGTTCGACGACGGCAGCGTGTAGCTGGTTTTCGTCGCGCATGGGGGCGGTGCAGCCTTCGAGGTAGCTGACGTAACTGCCCTTGTCGGCGATGATGAGGGTGCGCTCGAACTGGCCCGTGTTGGCGGCGTTGATGCGGAAGTAGGTGGACAACTCCATCGGGCAACGAACACCCTCGGGGATGTAGACGAAGGAGCCGTCGGTGAAAACCGCCGAGTTCAGAGCGGCGTAGTAGTTGTCGCCCTGGGGTACGACGGAGCCAAGATACTTCTGCACAATCTCGGGGTGCTCCTTCACGGCGTCGCTGAAGGAGCCGAAAATGATGCCGACCTCGGAAAGTTTCTCTTTGAACGTTGTCGCTACTGAGACCGAGTCGAACACGGCATCGACGGCGACACCTGAGAGCATTTTCTGTTCTTCCAGCGGAATGCCGAGCTTGTTATAGGTCTCCAGGATCTCGGGATCGACCTCGTCCAGGCTCTCCAGGGACACCTTTTTCGGCGCCGAGAAGTAGGAGATCGCCTGATAATCGATCTTGGGATAGGTTACCATCGCCCACTGCTCCGGCGCCGGACGCTGTGTGGGATCCTCCATCTTCAGCCAGGCGCGATAGGCCTTGAGACGCCATTCCAGCAGCCACTCGGGCTCTTCTTTTTTCTTGGAGATGAAGGCGATCGTGCCTTCATCCAGGCCCGGAGGCGCAGAGTCCGACTCTACGTCTGTATAGAAGCCCTCTTTGTAGTCGCGTTGGGCGAATTGTTCCAGGACTTCGGTGTCGCTCAGGGATGCTTCCGTGGCGGTCGTAAGGGCCGGCTCGGTCATGGTTGGATCTGCCTATCCTCTGAAATATCTATGGGTTACATCTGGTTCGCGGGAATCTTGCGCAAGAAAACCAGATTCACTTCAGAGAAGCTACCAATCCTGCAGGAATACACAAGATTGAAGTCTACCCGAGCCGTCGTCTCCGGACCAGATAGCGGCTGAGGGCGGTCTCGAATGGGGTCTGTGTGTCGAGCAACACGTAGTCCACCCCCGCCTCCGCACAACCACGACGATAACGCGCCAGCAATGCCTCCATGCGCTCGCGGTAGGCCTCCTGGATGTGCCAGGGCTGGGTGGTGATGGAGGCGCCGTCGGTGTTCTCCAGATCGATGAAGCGGGTGTCGGAGCGGCGGAAATCGAGGTCCCGTTCGCGCGGATCGAGAATCTGCAGCGCCAGGACCTCGTGACCGCGATGGCGGAAGTGTCGCAGGCCGGAGAGCACCTCATCGGCGTCGTCGAGGAAGTCGGAGAGGATGACGACGAGGCCGCGCCGTGAGAGTCGTTCCGCCAGATCGTGAAATGCCGGGGACATGCTTGTCTCGGCCTCCGGGGTGGCCGCGGTCAACTCGCGCAACAGAACACTCAGGTGGCTGGACACCGATCGCGGTGGTACGAAGGAGACGAGGCCGTCGCGGAACAACACCAGGCCCACGGCATCTCGCTGGCGCAGCATGAGGTAGGAGAGGGCAGCGGCGAGACAACTGGCATAACGAAACTTCGTCATGCGGTCGCCATCGGCGAAGGCCATGGAACCACTCACATCGACCATGAGATAGGCCTTGAGGTTGGTCTCTTCCTCGTAGCGTTTCACATACATGCGATCGGTCTTTGCCAGCGCCTTCCAATCGAGATCGCGCAGGGCGTCGCCGGGCATGTAGGGACGATGTTCGGAGAATTCCACCGAAAAGCCGTGGTATGGCGAGCGGTGCAGACCGGTGATAAATCCTTCGACAACGAGGCGGGCCACCAGGTCGAGGCGACCGAGTCGCGACGCCGTCTCCGGGTCGAGGTATTGTGTCAGGCCCGTGGCAGCTTCGGTCACGTGCCGGGCCCATGGGCATGCACTTCGTCGAGCAGTCGCTGCGCCAGGTTGTCGGTATTCACCGCCTGGGCCTCTGCATGGAAGTTGACGACGATCCGATGGCGCAGCACCGGCAGGGCGACGGCGCGGATGTCTTCAGCGGCGACCGAATGGCGACCATGCAGGGCGGCTCGTGCTTTGCCAGCGAGTACGAGAAATTGCGATGCCCGCGGTCCCGCCCCCCAATTGACCATCTCTTTCACATACTCGGTGGCAGCCGTATCCGTGGGGCGTGTAGCGCGAACCAGGCGCACCGCATATTCGACAAGATGATCGGCGACGGGCACGCGGCGCACGAGTTGTTGGAATGCGGCGATGCCCTTGCCGTCGAGCACGGGTGTCACCTCTTCAGGATCAGCCGAGGTCGTGGTGCGCACGATCTCGGCCTCCTGGGCGGCATCCGGGTAATCGATGCGAAGTTCGAACAGAAAGCGGTCCAACTGGGCTTCGGGCAGTGGATAGGTGCCCTCCTGTTCGATCGGGTTCTGCGTTGCCAGCACAAAGAACGGCTCTGGTAGTGGCATCGTGTTGCCGCCGGCAGTTACGGCATGTTCCTGCATAGCCTCCAGCAGCGCCGCCTGGGTCTTGGGCGGTGTGCGGTTGATCTCGTCGGCGAGAATGATGTTGTGAAAGATCGGACCGCGAACGAAACGAAAGGCTTTGTGGCCGGTCTCGTGATCTTCCTCCAGAACATCTGTGCCGGTAATGTCAGAAGGCATCAGATCCGGCGTGAATTGGATGCGGCCGAAGCTGAGGTCCAGCGCCTGCGACAGTGTGCGGATCAACAGGGTCTTGGCCAACCCAGGCACACCCACGAGAAGGCAGTGGCCACCCGCCAAGAGTGCTACCAGGAGTCCTTCGACGACATCCTGTTGGCCGATGACGACTCGGCCGATCTGTTGTTCCAGTTGACGACGGGTGGCCTGAAGTTCGGCCACCGCATCCACGTCGTTGTTCGACATCAAGTTTTCCTTTCCTGCTTCTTCGCCGCTGGGAACAGCACGTTGTTGAGAATGAGTCGGTATCCCGGAGAACTACGGTGCAGGTGGAGTTGAGTTGGTGGATCACCCACGTGGTGTTTGTGGTCCTCCGGGTCGTGACCACCGTAGAAGGTAATCGTGCCCTTGCCCACCTGCCCGTGGATGTACTTCACCTGATCCGTTCCCTCTACCTCGGCGAGCAGGACGATGTGATCCTTGATCAGACTCTTGTGGAAGCCGGTGGTCTGGCCGAGGAAGCCGTTGACGACATTGGTGTGACACTGGGTCAGCATGGTCGGTACCGGGTCGTGTCTGGCGGAGAACTCAAAGAGGGTGAAATACTCCGCCTCGGCGCTGCGGATCAGGCGTGGGTCCTTTGGTGTCGTGTCGATGTCTGAGTGTTCGTAGACCAGAGGATTGGTTTCCAGGGTGAAATTTTCGAAGGCCACCGTGTAACTGAAATCGAGCTTCGACTGGGCCTGGGAATCGATCGGGTCACCGTCGAACACCGAGGCCACCACGTCCGTCCCCTGAGCGGCGAGGGCAATGTCGAAAGTATCCGTCGCCGAGCACATGGCGAAGAGGAAACCGCCACCAGCAACATATTCGTAGATGCGCCGTGTGATCTCCTTCTTCTGCTCGGAAACCTTGGCGAAACCGAGGCGCCGTGCCTGGTCTTCATACAGTCGTTGCTGTTCCTGATACCACGCCTCGTTGCGGAAGTTGAGGTAAAACTTCCCATATTGGCCGGTAAAATCCTCGTGGTGCAAGTGCAGCCAGTCGTAGTCGTCCAGGCGCCCTTCGATGACCTGCTCGTCCCAGAGCTTGTCATAATCGATTCCCGCATATTCGAGGGCCATGGTCACCGCGTCATCCCACGGTTGGGCATTCGGCGGTGTGTAAACCGCCATTCGCGGCGCCTTCTCAAGACGGATGACATCCATGTTGGCACCGTCGATCTGCGCGTAGATCCTGGCGATATCCGGTTCGGAAACGACCTCGAAGGTGACGCCACGAATGCGTGCCTCCTGGGCGATCAGGTCATGGGCCTGCACGGCAAAGGAACCGCCGCGATAGTTGAGCAACCAGTCGACCTCGATGTTGCGCTCCAGGACCCAGAACGCGAGACCATACGCCTTGAGGTGGTTGCGCTGCTGCAAATCCATCGGCACCAGCAGTCGGTCGGCGTGGACGGCGGCAGCGGTTACGTACAGGCAAGCGGCAATGAGCAACAAGCCTATGGGACGTCTGCGTTTCAACCCATGCCTCCCAGCAGCGTGCGCAAGCGCGTGATGTGCCTGCGGATTTCCGGTGTGCGCGGGTCGAGTGGGGCGGACAACACCGCGGATTCGTAGGTGCGCAAGGCGGCATCTGCCTGGCCCTGGGCCTCAAGCATGCGCGCCTGGCCGAGGGCGGCGCTGACGGCGTAACGCTTCTGTGGTTGGTCAGCACCAACCTGCAGGTACAACGCCAGCGCTTGTGCCGGAGCCGTCTTCTCCAGGTGGGAGGCCGCTTCGAGCAGGGACAGATGGCGCAGACCTGAGGGCGCCTCCTGCTGCAACCACGCGCGATCATTGCGGGCCGCCTCGGTGCGCTGCTGGCGGTCGTGCAAACGGGCGCGGGCGAATACTGTGAGGGCCTCTGGGTGTGAGCTGTATTCGTCGATCAGGAGCAGCATTTCGAGCCCATCGTTGGCCAGCGGATGTGTCGGTTCACGGGTGACGAGAGAGTCGACGAGTGCGGCTGTCGAATCAAAGTGCGCTGCGAAGAATGCCAACTCGGCGAGACCAAATTCGGCCTGCTCACGTCCACCGGGTTCGGCACGCAGCAGCTGCCAGTCTGCGGCGGCGGCGGCCAACTCATCGAGGTGCAGTCGACACTCGGCGCGCAGGGCGAGCAGTCGCCGTCGCAGATCACCACGTGCGGCACGCGGCTCGATGATGTCCAGCGTCTGCAGTGCGGCAGCGGGATCGTTGAGGATCTGCGCCTGGAGCAGGGCGACACGAAAGACCGCCTCTGCAGATTCGTTGCCGCCGCCGCTGGAGAGACTCCGATACAAGGCGACGGCGCCATCCATGTCGCCCGCCTGCGCCAGCATCTCCGCTTGTTTCAGCAGGGCATTGGCGTGATATGGGGAGTTCTGCGCGGCACTGGCGAAGGATCCGTACGCCTCGGCGGCGATGGCAACATGACCGGCTGCTTCGCAACGGCTGGCGTATTGATAGAGCATCTGCAGGATCTCGCCGTCGTCGATGGCGTCGCGCAGGGTTTGCAGTCCCAACTTCGGATCCCCCGTCTCCAGAGCGCAGCCCGCCAGCAGCAGCGTCAATGTCGTGCGCTCTGCACCACGGGCACCGGCATGGGCGGCCTGCAACGCCTCGCGATAGCGAATGCCCCGACCCCGAGTGGCAACGGCAGAGAGGGCATCGTCCCGGGCGATGACGGCGAGCCGATTTTCGACCAGGGGCCGTCGGTGCGGTTCCTGACGCAAGAATGAGCGGTGTGCCTCGACGGCGGCAGGCCAGTCGCCGTCGGAAAGCAACAGTTCCGCCCGCTGCCAGGCGAATGGGTCGGCGCCATCAATTCTTTCGGTCCCCCGCCGCAACAGATTGATCGCCTCGTCGATACGTCCCATGCCCAGCAATCGTGTGGCAACGGTTTGATACCGCTGCACATCGACGGACCGTCCTTCCAGCAACTTCGTCCAGGCACGGAGTGCGGCCTCCTCGTCGCCGCCATCGGCCAACACCTGACCCAACAACAGGCGTGCGTCGCCGTCGTCGGGATGGCCACCGATCCAGGAACGCAGACGCGCGGCGGCAATGCTGAAGTCGCGATCGCGGCGCAACACGGTGACGGAATTCATCAACTCCACCCGCGGGTCGGCGGCGGCGACGGTTGCCAGCAGCAGCAACAGAGCCAAGCTGCGCGACAGCCGCCGGGTTAGGGGGCAGGGCCGCGTCAAGGCAGTTCTCCCGCGTTGCCACCACCGTGAAGGTCCTGGTAGACGGTTTCGAAATAGCGCCTGATGAGTTGGCGGTACTCGACCGGGTACTCTCCAGCCAGAGCACGGCGCATGGCGTCGGCGAGGGCGTCAGGCTGTTGTCCCAGGTCGGCGGGAATCCAATCAGGACCATTGTACCGTTGCTGCTGTGCCGTCTCCGAGCGGCGACGCTTCTCGAAGCCGCGGCTGCGGATCGACCGACTCGCGTCGAGCATTCGCTGCAGGATGCGCTGTTGCCCCTTGCGCACAAGTGGGTCGGCGGCATTGCGCCGTAGCCGGGACAGTACGGACTCCATGTCCTTACGTATCTCCTCCACGCGCTCCTCGAGGGAACGCTGTCCCCGGAGGGATTTTCCTACTTCGCCAAGGGCTCGGTAGATGCGCTGTTGTTCGGCGGCCAGACGCGGCAGTCCATCGAGACCCTTCTTGCCGCCACCCTGGCCCCCCGGTTGGGAGCCGTCTTGCAGAGCTTGCTGGGTCGCCTGATTCAGGGCCATCTGTTGTTGCGACAGTCCCATCATCTTTTCCATGGCTTCGCCAAAGGCGGATGGCGTGGACGACTGGCTGATATTGTCGATACTCTGACGCAGTTGCAGCACCGCCTCGTTCAGGTAGCCGACGGCTTCGCCGCCTTCGATGGCAGCTCTTCTCGCCTCCAGTTGACCGAGACGCCGCGCCGCCTCCTCCATTCGTATCAGGGCGTAGCCGATCGTTGTTGCCAGGCCGGTATCGAGGGCGAGTGTCTGGCCGCTGACCTGGGCGATCTGTTCGACGACGAGTTCGACGCCCCGTGCCAGTGCCTGCTGTCGTGAGGCGAACTCGGCGACGGTTTGTCCCCGGCGCTCGGCTATCTCCTGCTGCAACAATTCCTGTCCCTGCGATAGATTCACCAGGCCCGCCATGGCCCCACGCAGCTGCTGACTCATCTGCTGTCGCTGGCTACCGTCGAATTCCGCCTGGATGCCATTCAGGGCGTGATTCAAGCGCGCCAGATCCTGCTCCAATCCTTCGCCCTGACGACGCGCCTGCTGATTGGCACCGGAAGTCAGAGACTGTTCCATGCTCTGCATGCGTCCGGACAGATCTTGCTGTTCCATCCGCTCCGCCGCAGCCTGCAGGGCCTCTGCCGTTTGCTGCCGGATGTCAGCGAAGTCGTCGCTCAGACCCTCCAGTTCCTGTTGCAGGCGATCCGTATCCCGTGCCAGAGTCGATTCCTGTTCGCCGAGTCTGCTGCCATCCTGTTCGCCGAGTGCCTCATTGATCGTTTCCTGACGTTCGGCCAGATCTTGTGCCTGTGCTGCGGCAGCGAGGAGGCGCTGCTCTGCCTGAACCTGGCGCAGCAACGACAGTGTGCGTTCCAGTCGTTGCTGAAAGGCTTCCTGGTCCTGGACAAATTGCCGCAACGCCTCGGCGAGTTGCTCGGGGTTGGGTTCCTCGAGGGCCTGTTGCATTGCCTGCAATGCTTCGAGCAGTTCGGGCGAGGCCACGGCTGCCATCAAGTCGCGGATCTCGTCCATCTTCTCCAAGATCTCGCTCGAACTGAGTCCACCCTCTTCAAGCTGTGCCATGGTCTGCGTCATTTCACGAGCCAGTTCTTCCACCTGCCGTGCGCGGTTCTCTTCGGCGGCGAGGGTTGACTCCAGCTCCTGTCGCTGCTCCCATGTCAGTTCTTCGGTGCGCAGCACTTCGCGGCGCAGTCGTTCCACCGTCTCCAACGCCTCCGCTTCCAGCTCGGCGAGTTGTTGCAGCGATTCCATGCTCTGCCGCTGTTCGATCGACGCTTCCCCGAAGCGTTCGTAGAGCGATGGGAAACGCAGCACGAATTCAGCACTGACGGCCTTCTTTGGCCCGGTGACGACGTCGTTGTCCAGGACCTCTGCGTGGTAGGTGATGCGATCCTCAGGCAACAGGTCCCGTGCCGAAAGATCCCACAGATGTCGCACCAGGACCTGGCGCCCTGCGTCGCGCGCCAGCGACAGACGTTCTTCTGGGCCATCGTTGAGCCGAAATACGAGATCCACATGGGACAGGCCGAAATCGTCTGCCGCCTCCACCTCGATGGTCACCTGTTTACTCTCGGGCAGATCGTCGTCATGTCCCGGCAGTGGGATCGATACGGAGGGATCGACATCATTCAGGATGTGTACGGCGTAACGGATGGGGTTGCGATTTATCACCCCCATACCGTCCACCAGTTCGATCCTGTACTGATGGAGTGCATCCTCATCCTCTGCGATAGTGGGCAGAGACCAGATGACATGGGCACGGTCGTCGACGACCTGTGCGGGGAATCTCAATGTGTCGTCCACCACCAGGGCTGCCGTCGACAGGCGTTTGGTAGCGGCCACGTCGAAGCGGATGCGCGTACCGGCGAGGGCGCGGATATCCCCCCCTTCCTCCTCGACGTGGGCGGCCAGACCGGTGTGTTCAGGATACTCGTAGGCCAGGCGTAGTCGTGCCACAGCAGGCGGATCAAGGACGGTCACGGTATTGGGGCCAGCGTGGCCGTCCCCCCCTTCGACGTGGAACTCAAAAGGGCGTTGCACACCCGCAAAGGTGTAGCGCACGGAGTCACCACTGACGAGATCACGTGGCAACACGATTTCTTCCATCGACGAGGCAGCCGCTTCCTGGCGGACCACGCGCAGGGTCGCGGGGACATCGCCCACGATATGGACAACGACCTGCGCATCGTCACCGCGGACCACCTGGAGCTGCGTGGGGTTCACCCGCAGGTGGGTGCGCAAAGGGGGTTGGAAGTCCTGCGCCGGATGCAGGACGCGACCCAGGGCGTCACCGGCAAGTTCACCACCAGCCAGGCCACCGAGGAACAGGAGAAGGGCAACCCCTGCCAGCCGGCTGGCACTTGTTCGGAGCTCATCGGCAGGCATCAAGTGCGACGTTTCCAGGCCCGCGAGGATGGTGGCAGCCTCGCCGGTGACGGCTTCCAGCAGTTGCCTGGAATGGAATCGTGGGGTCGAGTCGTCGGGTTCGCCCAGTTCCAGAGCGGTGACCAGCCGTTGCGCCAATTCCGGAGCGCGTCGCTCGACATCGAGCACGACGTGGCCGATGGACAGCCCGCTGCGCAGTCGTCGCCACAGGAGCCAGCCCGGCAGCACGGTACTGAAGACGGCGATGATACCGAGCAGGCCAAGACGCCACGCGGAGGGCAGGTAGAAGACGGCTTCGAGGCCGACGACGACGGCAAGCAGAGCGATTGCGAATGTCGCGCTTATCGATGCCGCCAGCGTCAGCTCGATAAAGAGGCGTCGTCGGCGCAGACCGAACAGTCGCTGCAGCAGTTGCTGGCGTGAATCGAGGGAAGGATTCACCAAAGCACTAGCGTGTCAGGGCGTAGACAACAATGTTGGCGCCCATGCGCAAGGCCGCCTGGCGCAATTCTTCGGGGACCCCGTGTACGTGGGCGTCTTCCCAGCCATCACCAAGATCGGACTCATAGGTGTAGAGCACGACGAGACGTTTGTCGTGAAACAGTCCCAGAGCTTGAGGGCGTTTGCCATCGTGCTCATGGATCTTGGGCAGGCCCTGAGGCAGATCGTAGTGGATATGGAACAGTTCATGATCCGCCGGCATCTCCACGAACTCATGCGTTGGGAAGACCTTCTTCATCTCACGGCGGAAGGAATCGTCCATGCCATAGTTGTCGTCGGCGTGCAGGAAGCCTCCCGCCTCAAGGTAGGCGCGCAGACGACTGGCCTCACGTGGGCCCAGGGTGATGTTACCATGCCCGGTGAGGTACAGATACGGGTGGTTGAACAACTCCTCATCCGTGATCCGAATCCGCGCCTCCGTGTCGGCCACCTGCACAGCGGTGTTGGTGCCGATAAAAGCGAGCAGATTCGGCAAGGAGGAGGGATCGCTATACCAGTCGCCACCGCCATCATACTGAACCCGGGCGATGGTGAAGTCCTGCGCCGCAAGTTGACAAGCGCCAGCCATGGCCAGCAGCCAGCAGATCGTGATGGTGGTCCCTGCCAACCTCATCGGGCGCCGTTGACGACGGCAAAACGGCCACGGGTACGTTCCCCGGACTCACCCTCGGCGATGTAGTAGTACATGCCGGAAGCGACAAGGAAGCCACTGTCGTTCTGGCCATTCCAGGTCACGGTTGCACGACCGGGATCGACCTGCAGGGAGGCGACGGACTCGCCGGCGACGGAATAAATGCGCAGGGCGGCACTCAATGGCAGACCGATGAATGTCAACTCCTGGCGACCGGCGGTGACGAAAGGATTCGGATAGACGGCGAAACCTTCTGGACCCTCGGTCTCATCGGAGGCGACGATACGCAGACGGTTGAGCCCGTCAAAGGTGCCGATCCACAGCTCTCCACGACGGCTGTCGAAAGTGAGTCCCTTTACACGATTGTCGATGAGACCGCTGTTGCTCTGGGTGAGGGTAAAGTCGAGCTCACCATCGGCGCCGATGCGTGACAGGCCCACCTCGGTCCCGATCCACGTGTTGCCGTCGTCATCCCCTTCAAAGGCATTGATCTCCGACGACAGCAGGCCATCGAAGGTAGAGTAGGTACGCCAGGCGCTGCGAGTCAGGACGCCAGTCGTGCGGTCGTACTCCGGCGTCAGCACATTGATACCACTGTCTGTAGCCATCCATACGCGGCCACTGTCATCGACATGAACGTCGAATATCCGGTTGCTTGTCAGCCGTGGTTCAGTCGCTTCATCGACGACGATGAAACGGTCATCCCCAGGGGTGAAGGGTGTACCACCATCGTCGAGCATGATGAGCCCGTCCGTGCGGCTGGCGATCCACTTGAGGCCGTCGGCGCCGATGGTCATGCGGTAGAAATCGACACCTTCGCCCAGCCCGAGTTGCACCTGGTCGATGAGCAACTCCTCTGTCGGCGGAAAGTTATCCAGCACGGCGACACCGGCAAGATTGTTGAGGAGCCACATATTGCCCTCCGCATCTCGCTGGATGTCGCTGATGACGACAAAGTCAGGCCCCCTGGGCACGCCCCGAAGCACCGTGCGGTCGCGGTTGATGTTGACCCAGGAGCCGTTGACATCGAGCATGGCGACCCCGCCACCCCAACTGCCGATCCACAGACGACCGCGGCGGTCGGTCTCGAGGGCGACAAGCTCATCATTGGGCGCCCCCGAAGCGCGGTCAAAAACCGTCCACGTGCCATCGACGAGATGATAGGCGCCGGCGGAGAGGGTACGCTGCTGATCATCGGGAACGCTGGCGGCCCAGAGTTCATCTTCGCCGACGAGGGCGATCTCGTAGAAGCGACTCGAGCCAGGTTCCCCCGAAGCCGGAATGGAGGGAGCATTCTGACCGACGACGCGCAGTCCGTCGGACGTGCCCAGCCACAGGTGGTCGCGGTCGGACTGCGAAGCGGTGGTAACCTCGGCGATAAGTGGCGCACCGATGCGCTGCCAGTCATCCCTCCCACGACGCAGGACAAAGTCTCCAGCGACGGTGGCAGCTATACCGACGTCATTCAGTGTCCCCACGGCGCTGATGCCACGTCTGGTAAAGTCGTGATAGAACTCATTCGTCGTCGGGTTGTAGGTCCAGGTGCCGTTCCTGGTGCCGGCATGCACAAGCCCTCCGGCGGCGACGATATCGATAACCGCACTTGAGGGGGCTCTGGAGCGCCAGCTGTCCGGGTCCTGCAAGTTGGTCTGATCCAGCCGGGCCCAGGCGAGGCCGACGATGGTCCCCGCAAACAAGATACCGTCGTGGATCTCGAGGGCCGTCACCTCCGAGTCCTTCGCCAGGTTGCCCAGCCGGCGGTAACTTTCCTTGACCTCCTGCTTGTCGATGAGGAAGACACTGATGCCCTCATTGGTACCGACGTAGAGTCGATTGCCGTCGGCGAGGAGGGAGGAGATGCGTAGATCTCGAAATTCGAGAAAGGGCGAGTCAAAGGTCGAAGTGTCGCGGTGGAAGCGACTCAAGCCCTCGCCATCGGTGCCGAACCAGAGATCGCCGGAGTCGTCGGCAGCCAGGGCGTGAATCTGGTTCCCCGCAAGTCCGTCGAGGCGGGTGAAGCGCCGGAATCTGCGGGCCGCGCGGTTGTAGTGCAGTACGCCTCCTGACGTCGCCGACCAGATATCAAAGCCATCGACGAGAAGATCCTTGATCTCGCTCATGCTGGTAAATGCCGCCCACTCGGAATCGACGAGTTGGGCGTCAGCACGAGCAACGGTGATGAAGCAGAGGAGTATGATCAGCAGACGCATCAGCAAAGCTGTCCGGCTTACATTGTGGACTGAGGGTCGACGACGGCGGCGACATCGACATCGTGTCGGCTTGCCGTCGTGCGCAGATCGTCGAGTACGGTCGCCGCCGTGGCCCGCAGGTCCCGACCGGAGGGGCCCACCAGCAACGATTGCCAGCGATAGTTACCACGTAGTCGTGCCAGGGGTGCCGGTGCCGGTCCGAGCATGGCGACGCCGGCACGACAGGCTTGCGCCAGGTGCCTGGAGCCTTCGGCGGCGACACGTGTCACCGTTGCCTCCGCGGGACCACGCCAGCGGATGACGACGAGTCGCCCGAAGGGCGGGAACCCCGCGGCCTGCCGCTCCGGCAGCTCCGCTTCGGAAAAGGCGTCGAAGTCCTGTCGAGCCGCAGCCAGCAGCACGGGTTCGTCGGGCAGACGCGTCTGGATCACGACCTCACCTGGGCTCTGGCCACGTCCGGAGCGTCCTGCCACCTGGGTGAGTAGCTGGAAGGAGCGCTCCGCGGCGCGGAAGTCGGGCATGTGGAAGCCCGTATCGGCGGAGATGACACCCACGAGCGTAACCTCGGGGAAGTCGAGTCCTTTGGCGACCATCTGTGTGCCCAGCAGCACGTCCGCCTCATGGCGGCGGAAGCTCTCTACCAATTCGTCGTGAGCCCCTTTCCATCCGGTTGTGTCGACATCCATACGAAGGACGCGGATACCGGGAAACTGTTCCTCCAGTGCGGTTTCGACCTTCTGCGTGCCGACGCCGACGAGCTGAACCTCTTCGCTGCCGCACTTTGGGCATGTCTCTGGCAGTGGCGTGCGGTAGTCGCAGTAGTGACAGCGCAGTTGTTCGCCGTGACTGCGATGGCACGTAAGGGTCACCAGACAACGGTGGCACTCGACGGATTCGCCACAGGCCCTGCACTGCACGACGGGGGCGAAGCCACGGCGATTCTGCAACAGGATGATCTGTTGATGTCTATCCAACCGCTGGCGGATTTTCAACCGCAGGCTCTTCGAAAACAGGGCGCGTTCACGCTTCTGAAATGGCTCACGGCGCATGTCGACGATCTCAACGGTTGCCATCGGACGGTCATCGACCCGACGGGGCAACTCCGCCAGGATGTACTTGCCTGAGCGTGCATTGCTCCACGACTCGAGACTGGGTGTCGCCGATCCGAGTACGACGGGGACACCGGCGAAGCGGGCACGAACCACCGCCAGATCACGACCGCTGTACACCAATGGCTGGCGACTCTCCAGGTCATCCTGAAAGTAGGAGCCATCGTGCTCTTCGTCGACGATCACCAGACCGAGGTCCCTGACCGGTGCGAAGACGGCGGAGCGCGCACCGATGACGAGACGTTGCTCACCCCGACGCAGCCGTCTCCAGGTATCATAACGCTCGCCGAGGGACAGTTGACTGTGGAGCACGGCGACGGCCGATCCGAAGCGGGCTCGGAAGCGTCGTACCATCTGCCACGCTAGAGCGATCTCGGGGGTGAGGACAATCGCCGAGCCACCCGCTTGCAGCACTTGTTCGACGGCCTGCATGTAGACCAGCGTCTTGCCGCTGCCGGTAACGCCGCGCAATAGAATCGGTGCGAAACCACCCTTGTCGAGGGCACCCAGAATCTGTTCGAGGACCTGCACCTGGTCGGTCGTCGGATCGAGATCGGGGGCGTCACCGGCGTCGATGCCAGCCAGCGGATCGCGCAGGACTTCCTCCTCGTCGGTCTGGATCAAGTCGCGCAGTTGCAGGGACTTCAGCATGGCGTAGCTGAAACCTTCCTCTACGAGCTGACGTTTGGTGACGGTGCCGGTACTGAGCAGACGCTCGAGGCAGTGGCCCTGACGGGGGGCGCGTCGGCGCAGATCTGCGAGTGCGTCCCGTGCCCTGTCCGCATCGACGACGCGGACCATCTGCTGATGTTTTGTCGACACTGACCCACCCGCCAGATCGGGGCGCATGTCGATCAACCCGTCTCGTTGCAGGCGACGCAGGGCCGCTTCGAGTCCCTGCTTCCCTAGACGCTTTCGCAGGGTCGTCACCTTCAGTGGCGTATCGGTTCCGGCCAGTTCGATGCAGATACGGGCTGAAAGCCTGTCTTCAGGAGGCATGGCGCCTCGATCGAGCAGTTGCACGGTGCGACTGCTGGTGAGACGGACCCCTGGTGGCAAGGCGGCAGCCAGGGCGGCGCCCATGGGGGCCAGGTAATACTGGGCCATCCAGGCACAGAGGCGTACAACTTCGGGGCTGATGGGTGACTCCGTGTCGATGACCTGCGTCAGATCTCGGATGCGATCCGGCGACAGCCGCGATGAGGAGTTGCCGACGGTGCCATTTTCCGCACCGGTCTCGGCGACGACGAAGCCTGTGACGAGGCGCTGTTGCACCGGCACGAGGACGACGGAGCCGATGACGACAACCCTCTCAAGGTCAGTGGGAACAGCGTAGGTGAGCTGGCGCGACAGAGGCGGCGGTAAGGCCACCTCGACGTAGCGGCGGCTCATGGGCGATCCTGGCCACTGGCCTCCGTCGTATCGGGCAGGACCTGGGCGACTGGGGCAATCGGCGCGATCGGTTCGAGGTCGGGCCCGAGCAACTGCACACCGTCGGCGGAGGCATGAAAACGCAAAACCTTTGTCGGGTCTCCCAGACGACCGGCGCCGAGGAGTTCGCCTTGAAAACGGAAATGCACCCCGTGGGCGCGGCCGGCGCGAACCATGAAGAACTGTTGGGCCGTCCACGTCCGCTGTTCGCCACTGGGAATGGTCTCGACGTCATCATCCGTGTCGTCCCACTGAACCTGGACCCATGTGGAGTCGAGCGCATCGACGTGCAATACGAGAAGTCCCGTGGCGAGCAGGTCGGCGGCATTGTCGGGCGTGACGGCTGTGGGCTCAGCATCGACAGAGTTCGAGTCCGACGCAACGTCCTGCTGCACGGGCTCCTGGCCGCCCACAGCCCCTTCGTCGACGCTAAAGACGGCCGCGTTGCTGAGGGGTTCTTCGTCGGCGCTGGCGACGGGCTCGCCAGCAGCGGGTTCCTCATCCACGCGGGCCACGATCGCTGTCGTTATCTGGCGCCGCGGGGCAGAGGCGGCTGGTTGGCGGAGAGCGGGGGTGGTCAAGCGGCCACTCGGGTTTGGCGTTGGCGCATCGGAGCCGAGTAGGTAGAGGAGGATGGCGAGTCCCACGACGAGGACGACGCCCACCGTCGCCAGCCGTGCCGGTGGCTGGCTGCGGATCAGTTCCGCCAGCGGTGACGGCTCCGATGAGTGCGTCGCAGAGACCGGCGTGGTGTGCGTTTCTACCAGAGGGGGGCGGGTGGCGGCAACCTCTTCGCGCAACCGGGTCTCGACGGCTTCACCGTCGAGTCCGAGGTAGCTGGCATAGTGGTATATGGCGAGCCGGGCATAGACTGGCTCGACGATTTCGAAGTCGCCGGTTTCCAGCCCTTGCAGGATCTTGAGGGCGATACCGGTACGTTGATGAACCTGTTCGAGGGATTCGCCCCGCTCTTCGCGAGC
>Ga0310125_10000522_pt1 | contig 18255 bp, 15 predicted proteins | sample CB11b_Tmax_Bot8__FD_203508 | JGI IMG/M metagenome (GOLD analysis project Ga0310125, IMG submission 203508) | Marine microbial communities from Western Arctic Ocean, Canada - CB11b_Tmax_Bot8 | ecosystem: Environmental > Aquatic > Marine > Oceanic | place: Canada: Western Arctic Ocean | collected... | reverse complement strand
AGTGCTCTCTGTGGTGGCTTCAACATTAAGGATTGCCAGGCAGAGGTTTTCATTGGAATTCGTAGCATTATCGTTGCTGAATCTCAAAATGGTCGCTGAAATTGTTTTGCCGCAGTAACTTTGTTGGATCACACTATCAGCACCTATAGGCTGATTCGATGAACTTAAGACTAGCCGCTTCTTTGCTTGACTGCGGAAATGCATACGAGCGACGATTTCCTGACCGGTGTAGCAACCTTTGTTGAAATCAACCACGCCTGAAATATCATAGTTTAATAATTGAGGCGTATATTCTTCAGTACTGGCGGTGTCTACGTGATAGATGCCATCAAGAATCTCCAGGCGATTCCAGTTTTCGATTTCAGCATTTGCCAGCTGTTCTATGCCATTAATAAGCTTTAATGTCGCAGCCACGTCGAAGATCCAGAGCTCATAGCGAGGACTTGCACTAACCCGGATGAGTTTGGCGCCTGCCAGAGCGGTAACTTCATTACTTGATTGAGGGAGTTTATCGAAGTGTTTGCTAAGAAACTCTTCCGCTCCATCCCCCCATAGCCCAAATACTTGCTGAGGTGAATCATCAACTGATAACTCGGCTTTCGAGAAGACGGCATATTTCGCTAGGGTAAATTTCATGATATCAGCCATTGCCTCTGCCGCTTGGAGCAGGCAATCATCACCCTGCTGCAATAGTCTAAAATCACTGATAACTCGGCCTTTTAAGTTACAAAGCGCGCCACGCATACTAAGGTTTTTGTTTAATAGATCCAGATTGCAACTAACTTGACCCTGGAGGAATTTCTTCGCATCAGGGCCACTCACTCGCAAGAATTGATGGGCATTAAGATTTACTTTCAGCATAGAGCGTTGGTGTTTCCCGAATACTTGATTTTGGCATCAGCAGTTTAGGGCTTAATGGAAATTTTTACTGTAACTATTTAACTGCAAGATAGCGCTGTTCTTGAATAGACCAATTTGCTTTCAATCGAGCAATTATTTTTTGTGCTGAGTAAATAGGCCAGATAGTCGCAGGTATAGACAAATTTCAGCATAATGCATTCTCTGAATGCTACCCCTTAGTGGGCAATACTCAGCTGGATTAAGGTCTCTATAGCTCGATGGCTACATATGTACCGATTCACAAAATGGATAATTAAATGCAGGAATTAAACCAACAAAAAATTTTTTGGCACAGTCGGCGAGGAATGCTGGAGCTGGATTTATTGCTAGTGCCTTTTTCTACCGATGTATTTCCTCAGCTGAGTCACTTGGACCAAATGCTATACCGCGACTTTCTATCTGAAGAAGATCAAGATATTTTCGCATGGCTGATGCGCCGGCAAGAACCATCAGAAGAGCGCTTTAATCGGATTATTGATAAAATTCTAGCTCATAGTGCCAATGACAACTAAGCTAATACTCGACCCACTCTCGATTACAGCTATTATTAAAATGGCAGATTATAAATTCTTTTTTCGGATTTCATCTCGTACTTATTAGTCTTTTAAGTTGTCATTGCTGGGCTGTTTCTTACGAGGCAGCCTTAGTTCGTACTTTTGCCAACATGTTCAATCGTAATAGTTAATCTGGTCTTGATTGCCTAGACAGCCGATTTCAATTTTTCGAAAACTAAGGTCAGTAACGGAATTAGCAACGAAGCCAGTTACTTGTATTTTGGAGTGAAAAATTTGGAGTGTAGTATTCCTGGGGCAGTATTTTTTTAGTGAGCATTCATTAGTGCTGAGATTGTAACTACGACTATCACGAGATTTTTCCAATTCCATCAGCGGAATCTGTTGCTGTTTAATGGTTCGATGCCTGTAAAGGAGGCGATTGCGAAACCATCTTCGTTTTGGACTCATCGGGCTTACAAGCACGAGGGAACAAGGTTTTTATTAATCAGGGTTGAGAATGGTATCAGAGGCAACTTCAAACTGTTCTGGGTAGTCCTGATTAAAGTGGAGCCCACGGCTTTCCTTGCGTAGAGTGGCACAGCGAATAATTAATTCAGCAACCAATACTAGGTTTCGTAACTCCAACATATCTTTGGTAACACGATGGCTGCTGTAGTATTCCAACACTTCTTCACGGAGGAGCATGATGCGCCGCTGTGCTCTTTGAAGCCGCTCGTCACTTCGTACAATTCCAACAAAATCCCACATACAACGACGTAATTCATCCCAGTTGTGAGAAACCAAAACTTCATCGTCAGAATCAGTGACGCGACTTTCATCCCAGGCAGGTATGTCTCCCGCAAACGGAGTTGCTGCTATCTTCTGCTGAATGTCGTTGGCTGCACCGAAGGCGACTACGAAGCATTCAAGTAATGAGTTGCTGGCCATGCGGTTGGCGCCATGCAGTCCAGTAAAACTGGTCTCGCCAATAGCATAGAGGTTGGCGATGTCACTTTCACCCTCCCGGGTTACTACGATACCGCCGCAGGTATAGTGAGCCGCTGGTACTACTGGAATCCGTTGCTGGGTTATGTCGATGCCAAACCCCAGGCATCGGCTGTGGATGGTTGGAAAACGTTGCTTGATAAAATCTGTAGGTTTGTGGCTTATATTTAAGTACACACAATCGCAACCCAAGCGCTTCATTTCGTGATCGATTGCTCTGGCAACGATATCTCGGGGTGCTAATTCTTTGCGTTCGTCGAATTTCTCCATGAAGCGGGTGCCATCAGGAAGCTCCAGCGTGGCACCTTCACCTCGCAAGGCTTCAGTAATTAGAAATGACTTCGCGTGGGGGTGGTAAAGACAAGTGGGGTGAAATTGATTGAATTCTAGATTCGCCAGACTGCAGCCTGCTCTCCAGGCCATCGCTATGCCGTCACCACTGGCTCCATCGGGATTCGTTGTATACAAATAAGCTTTACTTGCGCCGCCCGTGGCTAAAATTACGAATTTTGCCTTAATAGTTTCGACACGGTCTGAACTTGCATTGAATACATAGGCGCCAACGCAGGCCTCTTGGATCTCGTCGGAGGATTCAGGGCTGCTTGAGGGCTTTTGTGTTATTAAATCTATGGCGGTGCAGTCCGCTAGGAGATTGATTCGCGGGTGGACTTGAGCGAGCTGTTGCAAGGTTTCAAACACAGCTTTTCCCGTAGCGTCGGTAGCGTGAATAATACGGCGATGACTATGGCCGCCTTCTTGGGTGAGATGCAATGATTCTAGCTTTCGATCCGGGCTAGTGGTGTCGCTATTTTTAAGTGCCTCGTTTTTTTCAGCAGCCGACTTGGTAGTGAAGGGAACGCCTTGTGCTACCAACCAACTTACTGCTTCTGTGCTGTTTTTGACCACATGCTCGACGATGTCTTGGTGGCAGAGGCCAACTCCAGCACTTAGTGTGTCTGCAACATGGGAATCGATGCTGTCTTCCTCATCGATTACCGCAGCGATACCGCCTTGGGCATAAAATGTTGCTCCTTGATTCAAATCTCCTTTACTGAGCACCGCCACGTCGGCAAAATCGGCGGTACGCAAGGCTAGAGTCAGTCCAGCAGCACCGCTACCTATTATTAAGATATCGTATTCTGCGGCTAGGGCAGTATGTTGAGCAGGCTTTGACATGGGTTTGTGCGCCAACTATTGTATTAATTGGATTATATTCAGTTTGATTTGGATTGATGACTCGAGCTGAGTTTTATGGAAGCAGATTAGGCGTTTTCAACTACTGCCCACCAAGATGCTAATTCATGCTTGATTTTGCTATTAAAACGTTGAGCTAACTTATTAATGATACTGCAGCTTGCCGATTTCTGAAATCATCGCGATCAATGATTTAACTGACATGCTGAATTAATTTCTAATTTAAGCAGACAGATAAAGCCTTAAAAGTGCAATAATTCTATAGATTCTGAGAACTTTTGCACGCGCTCGCTGTCTAGGACAGAGGATTAGTGCTTATGTTCCAAAACGGAGTTGAGTCCCGGCTATCAAATTTAGTTAAGCTATTTCAGCTGTCTAGCATGTATAGATAACAAGAGGCCCAGGCACTTACGGAGTTGGAACAGATGAAAGAAGATACCGATCAACAGCTTGTTGACAGGGTCTTAAGCGGCAACAAAAACGCTTTTAACCTCTTGGTCTTGCGATATCAGCATCGAGTCGCCGCCTTGATCGGAAGGTTTGTGCACGATCAACATGAAGTTGAAGATGTCTGCCAAGAAGCATTCATTAAAGCTTACAGAGGACTGGCTTTGTTTAGAGGAGAAAGCGCTTTTTATACCTGGCTCTACCGAATAGCGGTCAACACCGCTAAAAATTATTTGGTGTCGCGTAATCGGCGGCCTCCAGCCAGTGATGTCGACGTTGATGAAGCAGAATTAAGTGATGGGGGAGCAGTCCTGCGAGAGATTGAGAATCCAGAAGGGAGCCTGGCTGCCGCCAAACTCAATCAAGCCATTTCCACCGCTGTTGAAGAGCTACCGGAGGACCTACGGACTGCATTTACTTTGAGAGAGTTTTCTGGGCTCAGCTACGAAGATATAACAGAGGTAATGGATTGCCCGGTAGGTACCGTGAGATCGAGAATTTTTCGCGCAAGAGAAGCGATAGATAAGAAAATTCGTGACTTGATTTAATGGGAATTTAATTCATCCTTTTTTGCGAAAAGAAGGGAACTGAATTGAGTTCATGGCGTCTAAACGGAAACTGATAGAACAAGCTGGTCTGGTTATAAGTAAGTCTAATTAGTCGATAGCCCACGCGGTCTCGCAATGACTAGAGCTAGAAGCTTTGATTAATAATGCACCAATGAAGAACGCGATATAGCGAAAAACAGCGCAGGGGCAAGATATGAGTGAGTTAGAAAAGGAATCATTATCGGCGTTGCTGGATAATGAAGCCGACGATTTGGAATTGAGAAGAATTCTGAAGTCTTGTGAGGTAAACCCTGAACTGCTGGAAACTTGGCAGCGTTATAATCTTGCCCAATCACTCCTCCACGAAGCAGCTGTGCCGGTTAGTCCTGAACTCAGTCAACGCATCTTTGCCCAAATTGAAACCGAAGAAAGCCCTCAAGCCCCTCGTTCTTGGAAAGTTTGGCAGCAAAATCTAGCGAAAGGCGCAATTGCAGCGTCGGTAGCATTAGTGTTTGTGGTGACGGTACAAACTAATCTGCAACAATCATCTGGCCCCACACTAGTTCAACAAAATGAACAAACTCCAGAATCTTTTGTGCCCAATTCAGCAATCGTGATTGAAGAGGTCGCTTTCGATGTAGATCCTATCGCTCAACAGCGACTCTATGACTATGTAGAAAGCATGACGATTGATGAAGAGCAGCCGCTACACATGGAGCATATTCAAGATTCTCCATTGTTTCGCCTAGTTAACGAATTCGAAGCTAAGCCCTAGAAGTGAGCAAAAGTATCGGGCAAAAATGCGTAGTCGTAGTAAGAGTACGCATCAAAAGTTAGTCATCAACATCATACAACCTCGTGTTAGTGCTAATTTCAGAAAGATGAAGAGATAGGCAGCAATATAAATGATGCTGTCATACGCTCCTGTGCAATAAACCTCAATTGCTAATTAAATAACGCTATCACGGCCAAAGAATACCGCGGAAGTTGGCTGTTGGATTGCTTTACCATTGTGCTAAAGTAAGCACATATAGAGTATTCATCATGGTTTGGAATATTGATGAATTCATGGAGTTTTCCGCAAGTAGGTAGAATGCAATTATGAAATTTAGCAGCCAAAGGCAAGCATTAACGATGCTTCTCACATTTCTCACGCTCGTCACTGTTAGCCTCGTGGGCAAAGCGGCAGAACTTCCCAATTTTGCAGACCTTGTTGAAAAAAATGCACCCACTATTGTCGAGATAACAACTTCTCGGCGTGTGCAAGCTAGCAATCCTATCGAGGATGAAGAACTCGAAGAACTCTTACGTCGACTTAATCCGGGCCAAACGCCAGATTTAAATATTGAAGGTATTCCTGAACAGCGAGAGCGGGGAGCGGTGGGCTCAGGTTTTCTCATATCCAATGACGGCTACATAATCACCAATAACCACGTGGTAGCTGGCGCAGACGAGATAATGGTTCATCTGAATGACCGCCGGCGCTTCGATGCCACTGTTATTGGGCTGGATGAACCTTCAGATTTAGCGCTGTTAAAAGTCGCTGCAGTAGATTTACCTTTTGTAGAATTTGGTAATTCCGATCAAATTAGAGTTGGTGACTGGGTATTAGCTATTGGTTCGCCATTTGGCTTGGAATTTTCAGCAGCAGCTGGCATTGTCAGTGCCAAGGGTCGTTCAGTACCTGGGCGTTCGAACTACAATTATATGTCCTTCATCCAGACCGATGTTGCCATCAATCAGGGAAATTCCGGTGGCCCTTTATTTAATCTGGCCGGAGAAGTGATCGGAATTAATTCACAGATATTGAGCAGTACAGGTGGTTCCAACGGAATTTCTTTTTCTATACCAAGTAATGTCGCTATGAATGTAGTTGAGCAGTTAATGAGCTCAGGTTCGGTTGAGCGCGGCCTGTTGGGTGTTCGAATGCGCGAAGTTGATTATGCTCTTGCAGAAATTTTCGGCCTCGATCGCCCGCAAGGTGCCTTCGTAGATGAAGTGCAACCGGGTAGTCCCGCAGAAGATGCCGGTATTCGAAATGAAGATATTATCTTGCAGTTTAATCAACATGAAGTGGATTACTACACTGATTTACCTTTTTTCGTTGGTCAGTATCGACCTGGTACAGCAGCCGACGTTCGTCTCTTTCGCGGTGGTGAGATGGAAAACTTAACTGTTGTTCTTGGTAGTTCGCCAACAAATTTCGTTGCTGAAATTGAGCCAGGAGCGGTTCGGGACCGGAGCAACCCGCTGGGTTTCCGAGTTGGTGAATTGAGTGAAGAGACTCGACAAGTTGCAGGGATTGAAGGTGTGCGAATTGCCGAGATCAATGATGGCCCAGGAAAGGACGCTGGATTGAGAGTTGGTGATGTGATCGTCGCATTGGACCATCAAGAGCTAACTTCACCGGAAGATTTTGCCGAGATCGCCAGCGATTTACCAGGTTCAGGTTTTGTCCCTATACGAATTATGCGGGGAGGACAGGGCACTACTATGGCCCTGGAGTTATCCCCGTAATTTTCGACAGACGGCGAATTTCGTCTATAAGCGTAGCTACTCCTCATCCCTTAATTACCCTGACACCTCTGGGCAATTGCTGTAAACTTGCTCGCTTGTTTGAGTTCCGTAATTTTCCCAACTGCAGTTAATGACAAATCACCTAGCGATAACTCACGTCCGTGACTGACTTAAGCCACATTCGAAATTTCTCCATTATCGCTCACATCGATCATGGTAAATCCACTTTGGCAGATCGCTTCATACAAATGTGTGGCGGTTTGGCCGATCGTGAGATGGAGGAACAAATTCTCGATAGTCTTGATATTGAGCGTGAACGAGGTATTACTATCAAAGCTCAAAGTGTCACGCTGCACTATGACTCTGACGATGGGAAACGTTATCAACTCAATTTCATAGATACTCCCGGTCATGTCGATTTCACCTACGAAGTATCCCGCTCTCTCGCCGCCTGTGAAGGTGCGCTGTTGGTTGTTGACGCCGGCCAAGGTGTCGAAGCGCAATCAGTAGCCACTTGCTACACCGCAATCGAGCAAGGTTTGGAAGTAATACCTGTTCTCAATAAAATGGATCTTCCCCAGGCAGAACCCGACAAAGTTCGAATGGAGATAGAAGAAATTATCGGTATTGAGGCCGATGAAGCGGTTTGCGCTAGTGCGAAGACTGGTTTAGGTGTGACAGACATTCTCGAGCAGATCATTAAGAAAATACCGCCGCCGGTGGGCAATCGTGACGATGATCTGCAAGCACTAATTATTGATTCTTGGTTCGATAATTACTTAGGTGTGGTGTCACTCGTTAGAGTGATGGCGGGAACCCTGAACAAAGGCGACAAGATTATTGCCAAGACATTAGGAAAGGCGCATATAGTAGACAGCGTTGGGGTTTTTAATCCAAAGCGATATGAAACTGGAACTCTCGCAGCCGGCGAAGTCGGGTTTGTAGTAGCAGGAATCAAGGAAATCTTAGGGGCGCCAGTTGGTGACACAATCACTTTGGCCAAAACTCCTGAGGTACAAGCATTGGAGGGATTTAGACAAATTCAGCCACAGGTTTACGCAGGACTGTTCCCGGTAGCCTCAGATGATTTCGAAAACTTTCGTGATGCTCTCTCCAAGCTGACTCTAAACGATGCTTCTTTGTATTATGAAGCTGAAAACTCAGACGCTCTTGGTTTTGGTTTTCGCTGTGGCTTTCTGGGCATGCTGCATATGGAAATTATTCAAGAGCGCTTAGAGAGAGAATATGACCTATCGCTCATTACCACTGCACCGACTGTAATTTATGAAGTAGTCCTTATTAACGGTGAATTGGTGCAAGTTGATAGCCCCTCAAGACTTCCGGCGGTGACTTCAATTGAAGAAATGAGAGAACCAATTGTGTTGGCAAATATTTTGGTGCCGCAGGAGTATTTAGGGAATGTGATTACCTTGTGCGTTGAAAAACGAGGCATTCAAAAAGAGATGCAATTTATTGGTAAACAAGTTTCCCTCAGTTATGAGCTACCCATGAATGAAGTCGTTCTGGATTTTTTTGATAGGCTAAAGTCAGTAAGTCGAGGTTATGCATCACTTGACTATCACTTTATTCGTTTCGAAAAATCGAACCTTGTTCGTTTGGATATTCTAATTAACGGCGATAGAGTAGATGCATTAGCTTTAATTGTTTATCGCGAGCACGCACAAAATAAAGGACGATTATTGGTCGGGAAAATGAAAGAGCTTATTCCTCGCCAAATGTATGATGTGGCAATACAAGCAGCAATTGGCGGTCAGATCATTTCACGGCAAACAGTTAAAGCGTTGCGGAAGAATGTTACAGCGAAATGTTATGGTGGCGACATTACGCGAAAGAAAAAACTATTAGAAAAACAAAAAGCCGGCAAGAAGCGTATGAAAAGAGTGGGTAATGTTGAAGTGCCCCAGGAAGCTTTTCTTGCAGTATTAAAAGTTGACGGCTAAGGTTAATTTACTTGAAAGTTTAAATTGAGGGTTAAGGCCCTGAATTTGTTTAGAGAGCACCTTTGCATTGAGATTCACTGAGTAAAAAATGGATATAGACTTTTCTATAGTGCTGGTTTCATTGGTGTCCTTCTGCGGCCTGCTTTGGTTTTTCGACAGCTTGTTGAATAAGAAGTCGCGAATGGCAGCGGCAGAACAGTATCGGGCGACTAAAGCGAAGGGTAAGAGCGATAAAGAGGTGGCTGATACCATCGCTATTTTGTCTCAAGATCCTTTAATGATCGAGTACGCAAAGTCATTTTTCCCGGTGCTTTTGATTGTCTTGGTATTACGTTCATTCTTAATCGAACCTTTTCAAATCCCCACAGGGTCTATGATTCCCACTTTGGAAGTCGGAGATTTTATATTGGTTAACAAATATGCCTATGGTGTACGGCTCCCAATAATTGGTACAAAGTTAATGGATATCGCTGACCCCAAGCGTGGTGAGGTTATGGTATTTATTCCGCCCCATGAGAATAAATACTATATCAAGCGCGTTATTGGGCTTCCTGGTGACACCGTCCGCTACCAAGAGTCGAATTTGTATATCAATGGTGAATTGGTAGAGCGAGAATTTCTTGAGAGTAGGCTAATTGAAACAGAGCGAGGCGGAATTTCAGCAGAGCTATATAACGAGACTATTGGTGAGGTTGAGCATATAACCCAATTGATACCAGCATTTAATCGCGAAAGAAATCGCACCTCTTGGGTTATTCCTAATGGATTTTATTTCATGATGGGCGACAACAGAGACAACAGCAGTGATAGTCGGGTATGGGGCACGGTCCCGGAGAAGGATATTGTAGGAAAGGCCATAGCGGTTTGGATGCACAAGGAACCTGGTCTCCACTTGCCGAGTTTCTCGAGGAATCAGCGCATTCAATAGGTAGTTTGTGACCTTTTTGGCGGAATAATCACTAGATTTTGCTTATATTTAATTTATTGCGTGTAGGTAAATTGCTGCCAACAGTCTGCATATTTAAGATGCAATAATTATTATATGACTGTGTAAAGAAAATCGCAGTCATATAATAATTATTGCTTATGAGCGCAGAGTTGAACTAATTACCAATCTGGATGTTGTTGCAAAATTTGATACAGTAATCGAGTAGAAATTATCGACATAGAAAAGTTTCAGGTCAACTTAAACTATCAATTCTCTGATCCGGAACTGGTGCGTCGAGCTCTTACCCACCGTAGCGCAAACAAATTAAATAATGAGCGTCTTGAATTTCTAGGCGATTCTCTTCTCGGTTTTATCATCGCTGAATCACTTTGTTTAATTCACCTCGACGCAAGTGAAGGCGAACTCAGTCGTTTGCGCTCGAGTTTGGTTAACAAAGATAATCTTGCTCAAATTGCGAGAACTTTGCAGCTGGGGGATTTTATCGGTTTAGGTGCAGGGGAGGCAAAAACTGGCGGTAGGGAGCGAGATTCGATTTTGGCGGATGCCGTTGAAGCAGTTATCGCAGCAATTTATCTAGACGGTGGTATGGAAAATTGTAAGAAAGTAGTTGAGCATTGGAATGCTGACAAACTTACTGCTAATGATCCAAAGCAGGGACAAAAAGATCATAAGACTCGGTTGCAGGAATTGATGCAGTCCAAAGGTGCGGAGCTGCCATCTTATTCTGTAATCGTTACCAGCGGCGAAGCCCACGAGCAAACATTTCTTGTTGAATGCCGAGCAGAAGGCTTAGATCAGCCGCAGAAGGGCAGCGGTCGCAGTAAGCGAATCGCAGAACAGATCGCCGCAGAAAAAATACTGATAGCCCTTGGAGAAGGTTAATGGTTGATGCCAGCACTAAGACAGGGAATGCTCGCTGTGGTTACGTTGCTATTGTAGGCCGACCCAATGTTGGTAAATCAACTTTACTTAACCACCTTCTTAAACAAAAAATCAGTATCACTTCTCGTAAACCTCAAACTACTCGACACCGAATATTGGGAATTATCAGCGATAAGGGGCACCAGTGTATCTATGTGGATACTCCCGGCTTGCATGGACAATTTAACAAAACCTTAAATAGGGTGATGAATGACACTGTTATCAGTGTGATAAAAGATGTTGATGCCATTATTTTTGTAACTGAGCGACTGATATGGAATGACGCCGACCAACTTGTTTTGGATGTGCTACATAAATCAGAAGTACCGGTTTTATTGGTGATTAACAAAGTCGATTTGATGCCAGATAAGAACAAATTATTGCCCCATATTGAGTCTTTGGCGGCTAAGCGTGAATTCGTTGAGATCGTGCCGGTATCAGCACTTGGAGGCCACAACGTAGAGCTAATTGAAAAGCTGGTGAAAAAACATCTACCCATCCAGAGTTTCCTATTTCCAGAAGACCAAATCACCGATCGTAGTTCGCGATTTATTGCGGCTGAAATTATACGTGAAAAAGTCACGCGCCAACTTGGCGATGAAATCCCCTATGAAGTCACAGTGGAAATTGAGAAATTTAGTCAGGAAGGCAAAACTCTTCATATTCATGGCCTTATTTTGGTAGATAAGAAAGGGCAGAAGAGAATCATCGTGGGTAAAGCAGGCGATCGACTCAAACAGATTGGCACTGCTGCCCGAGAGGACATTGAGAGAGCCTTTGACTCGAAAGTAATGCTTAATCTCTGGGTAAAAGTAAAATCTGGCTGGGCGGACGATGAGCGTGCCTTGCAAAGCCTCGGGTATATCGATTAGCACTAAGCCCGAGTAGAATGATTCCCCATGGATACAAGAGTTTCTCTTCAGCCGGCCTATGTTCTGCACACGCGTCCCTTTCAGAATACCAGTCTGTTAATTGATTTCTTTACCACTGACTACGGTCGCTTACGTGCGATTGCAAAGGGTGCCCGCAGTGCAAAATCTAAATATCGCTCACTGCTGCAACTGTTCCAACCATTACTTATTTCATATAGTGGCAGAGGTGAAGTCAAAACGGTCTCGTCTATTGAGAGTAGTCATGGTGCAATCCATTTGCAGGCAGATCGTCTATTCAGCGGTCTCTATATCAATGAGCTCTTAACTCGATTGCTTCATCTTCATGTCGAACACCATGAACTGTTTAACAATTATCAAGAAGTATTGGTGGGATTGCAGGGAGAGTTGTCGATTGAATTAGTGCTGAGAAAGTTTGAGCTCAATTTATTAGCGGAGCTGGGTTACGCTATAAATTTGGAGTCGGATTGCTGTCAGCACGAACCGCTAGATGCTAAGTGCATGTATAAGTTCATTCCGGATGTAGGCTTTGACCCTATTACGTCTCCGCCAGGACAATCGGAAGCGCTTAATTTATTTTCTGGAACTGACTTAATAGCATTGCGGGAATTCAAGTTGGAGAATGAGGACACGGCAAAATCAGCAAAACGGCTTTTGAGGTTGGCGCTTAACGCCCATCTCGGTGAAAAACCACTGAATAGCCGCAAATTATTTGTCACCACGAGCTAGGTCCTCAGCTTTAACCGATCGGGTAATCAGTGTAGAATTTTGCGCTTTCCTATCCCCCCCTCAACCTGACACAACTTAACCCTATGTCCTACGAATCAATAGCAAGCCAAATCGGCAATACCCCGCTGGTAAAGTTACAACGGCTACCAGGTGAGACTTCCAATACTATTCTTGCGAAGCTAGAGGGTAATAACCCGGCTGGCTCAGTAAAAGATCGGCCGGCACTCAGTATGATTCAACAGGCTGAATTGAGGGGAGATATTCAACCAGGTGATAGTCTTATTGAAGCGACCAGCGGCAACACCGGTATTGCATTGGCGATGGTGGCGGCGGTCAAAGATTATCGATTAACGCTGATTATGCCGAATAACATGAGTGCAGAACGGAAAGTATCTATGACCGCTTATGGCGCAGAACTAATTTTAGTGAGCGAAAAAGAAGGAATGGAAGGAGCACGGGATCTAGCGCAAAAACTTCAGCAAGAAGGCAAAGGCAAGGTATTGGATCAGTTTGCCAATCAGGACAACCCCAATGCTCATTATGTGCACACAGGTCCAGAGATTTGGCGTGATACGAAAGGCCGCATTACCCACTTTGTCAGTTCTATGGGAACTACAGGAACGATCATGGGTGTCTCTCGTTATCTTAAAGAGCAGAATCCCAAAGTTCAGATTATTGGGTTGCAACCAAAAGATGGATCACGCATTCCAGGAATAAGGCGTTGGCCAGAAGCATACCTCCCCAAAATATTTGATAAGAGTCGAGTCGACAAAGTTATAGATGTTGATCAGGTGGATGCAGAAAGAACGATGAAAAAGTTGGCAAATGAAGAAGGAATCTTCTGTGGAGTATCTTCTGGTGGTTCTATCTTCGCGGCTCTGGAGCTGTCTAAGCAGCTCGAGAATGCCACAATCGTAGTAATAGTTTGTGACCGTGGTGATCGCTACTTATCTACTGGTGTGTTCAATTAACAGATAACCCCTAGCTATTTACCCTATTAGAAGAAAACTGGCGGATCGCTAAGAGTTGTCAGTTGTTTCCATTACCAATCCATTACTTACGGAACAGGACCAACGGAAAATGACCAACCGACTATGAGCAACAGAAGGCATAGAAAATCCAGGCTTCCCTCTGAACCGGTAGAAATACGAATCGAATCCCTTAGTCATGAGGCGCGGGGGGTAGCCCGAATTGATGGCAAAGTTGTATTTGTGAGTGGAGCGCTTAGCGGTGAACGGGTTATTGCCACATACGTACGCCGTCGTAGCAAGCTCGATGAATTAAAAACGGATACCGTGCTCGAGCGTTCCCCACAGCGAGTAAAACCGCAATGTAAAGTAGTTGATCAATGTGGGGGCTGTTCACTGCAGCATATGAATTCACTTGCCCAAATTGAATTCAAGGAATCGGTGCTGTTTGAACAGATGCAGCATGCGGCGAAAATAGACCCACAACAAATCGAAATATTACCGTGTTTGCAGGCCAAGGCTTATCACTACCGCAGGAAAGCTCGTCTTGCTGTGCGAATAGTGGCGAAGAAAGGAGGAGCACTAGTCGGCTTCAGGGAGAAATATAGTAGTTTTATTACTAATATGAACTCCTGCGAAGTATTAGTTCCTGAAGTAGCAACTCTGTTACAACCCCTCAAAGAGCTAATTACCGGGATGAAAGTCAGTCATTCAATTCCTCAAATTGAAGTTGCCGTCGGTGAACTGGCAGGCAATCAGGTGACACCCCATACAGAAAGCGAAGGGGTTGAAAGCGGACTGCAAGTCGCTTTAGTTTTTCGACATTTACAACCAATGGGTTTGGAAGATCTAGCCTCTTTGAAAAGCTTTGCTGAAACTCATGCACTTCAGCTTTATTTGCAACCCGGAGGTGTCGATTCTGTAGCGAAGATTTATCCCGAAGACGGAATCGAACGATTACAATATTTTCTCCAGGATTTCGGTTTGGAGATGCGCTTTCATCCAATGGACTTTACTCAAATTAATGCAGAAATTAATCGACTGATTGTAAGTAAAGCTCTGGATCTGTTGGGGTTGACTAAGGATGACATAGTGCTGGATTTGTTTTGCGGTCTAGGCAATTTTACTTTAGCTTTGGCTACTCAATGCCATTCAGTTGTTGGTATAGAGGGTAGCGCAGAGATGGTGTCTCGAGGCGAAGAAAATGCTGCACTCAATGGGCTCACTAATATCTCATTTTTTGCTGCAAACTTGAGTAACTCTATTAAAGCGACTAGCTGGGCTAATCAGCGGTACGATAAAATATTGCTAGATCCGCCACGCTCCGGAGCGATAGAAATTATTCAAGAAGTGGCAGATTTAGGTGCGCAGCGTATTGTCTATATTTCATGTAATCCTTCAACTCTGGCGAGAGATACTGCCTGCCTAGTTAATGCAGGTTATCAATTGAAGTCTGCAGGTGTAATGGATATGTTTCCTCACACCAATCATGTTGAATCGATGGCAGTATTCGACAGACCCAAATCAGCCAAGAAACTTTAACAGCACCAGTTAGAGCATAATCCATAAATTTCCGATTATATTTTTATCTTCGTAGGGGAAAGTGAGAATTTTATGAGTCAAGCGGAAACTGGTAAAGAATCGTCGATTGAAATCTTACTGTCAGTTATGGCCATGCTGAGGGATAAAAGTTATGGCTGCCCCTGGGACCTCGAGCAATCAATCTCGTCATTAGCTTCCTATACTCTAGAAGAAGTTTATGAAGTCATGGACGCTATTGAAAATGGCGATATGGTTGAGCTGGAAGATGAGCTTGGAGATTTATTGTTTCAGGTCGTTTTTTATGCTCAGATTGCCAATGAAGACTCTCAATTTTCTTTCGCGAGCATTGCTGAAACCATTACCAAAAAGTTAATTCGACGTCACCCTCATGTCTTCCCAGGCGGGGAAGTGAGAAATTTTGGCAATCCTTCATCACTGTCGACTGCTGAAGTAGTCGTAAATTGGGAAGCGATAAAGGAGACAGAGCGGGAAGAAAAGCGGCAGAAAAAACTCAGTGAAAATTCTAGCAGTCTTGGGCCGTGCGCTACGGTGGACATTTCAGTTGGCGAATCGATTCCCAGCGCTCTGGATAATGTTCCTCGGGCTATGCCCGCAGTGAGTCGTGCGCAACAACTGCAAGAGAAAGCGGCAGGTCAAGGATTCGATTGGCAGGACATAGATCCAGTTATTGTAAAGATTAAGGAAGAGATCGCAGAATTGGAAGAGGCTCTCCAACAGGGTGACGCGAAATCAATTTACCATGAATTGGGGGATATGTTGTTTACTTTGGTCAATTTATCCAGGCATTTGGATATCGAAGCTGAAATGTCTCTAAGGTCAGCGAACAGGCGATTCGAACAGCGCTTCAAATGGATAGAACGAGAGCTTGTCGGTCGAGGATTGAAAGTTACAGAAGTTAACTTAGAAGAATTAGATACGTTGTGGGAGCTAGCTAAGAAATCTGGGTTATGATCGATTATCTGATTGATGGTTTTGTTTGCTTCGGTTTCTAGTATCAATATCTGTGGCTTGCTCAGTACAATGGAACCGGCTGGGGTCGCGTACATGAATGATGTTAGAGAATATTCAAGTGTGAGCTAAAATTGGCTCATAAGGATGATTTTCGTCGCTATTGATAGTTAGCCCGTAAAAATGAAGTGTTAGCGAGTTTCTGAATTTGAATAGTAGGAGTAGTGAATGAGAATTATCTTGATGGGGGCGCCAGGGGCCGGCAAGGGAACGCAAGCACAGTACATTTGTGAGAAATTTAGCATCCCGCAAATTTCTACAGGGGATATGCTGCGTGCTGCTGTTAAAGCTAAATCAGAATTGGGATTGCAGGTAGAGCAAGTAATGGCATCTGGTGGATTAGTCACAGATGAAATTATCATCGCTCTCGTGAAGGAGAGAATTAAGGAAGATGATTGCAGCGCCGGTTTCCTGTTCGATGGTTTTCCTCGCACTATTCCGCAGGCAGAGGCTTTGCAAGAAGCGGGAGTTACTATTGATCTGGTTTTAGAAATCGCGGTGCCTGATGAAGAAATAGTAAATCGACTAGCTGGTCGGAGAGTGCATCCTAATTCGGGTCGTGTATATCACGTCGAATTCAATCCGCCTGCAGTGGAAAATAAAGATGATGAAACCGGGGAAGATTTAGTTCAGCGCGAGGATGATCAAGAAGAAACAATCCGAAAACGCTTATCCGTATATCATGCACAAACGAAGCCGCTAATGGACTTTTATAGAGAGCGACAAGAAAATGGAATTGATGTTAGTGTAAAAAGAGTTAATGGCGTTGCTGCGGTTGACGCCATTCGTGCTGATATCCAGACATTACTAACGCAGTCGACTAACTTTAAGTGAAATAAAGCAAACTAAATTCGCTGTCTGCTAGAGCAGCACCTCTGATAAGCCCGAGTAATTTTCTAGCTTATTACATTGCGATCTCTGCAAGTTCTCGACAACAGCTTTTCATTTGATTGGGTCTGTATCAACTCTACACAATTTTGTAAAACCTTGTAATTAAAAGTGTTGCTGCGATATTGGCAAATCAAAGGCAAGATTGGTTTATTAACTTATTTTGTTCGTTATCATTTGCTAACCAACAAGCGAGGTATGTGGTCTAACCCCCCGTTAAACTTTAACTTATTCAGCCAATAAACAATAAAATTAGAATTTTAAAGAACAGAAGAAAATTTTGAATGTGTTTAGTTAATTCTGTCTTAAAATTTTTGCTCATTTTTTAATCAAAAAATTCGTAATATTTCTTAAAGTTTTCTTTTCAGATAGCGAAAACCTTTCAAGACCATGTAGAAGTGGGAATTTTGTATGACTGTTTTAAATGTAAGTTTTATTTGATCAGTTTTAGCCCCGAGTTTGCTGTAAGCCAGATAATTTATGTGATATGTTTCCGGCGAGTAGTGGGGATAATTGTTAAACGTCAGCGGGCACGATTCATTACCTAGGAGAGAAACGAGTATGGCTAAGGTTAAGCGCAAAAAGAAAGCACCTGCGAAGAAAAAGTTGGCAGCTAAAAAAATTAGCACCCCAGCTTTATCTAAAGCAAAAGCAGCACTCGCAAAATTGCAAAAAGATGCAAAGGCTGCAACTAGAAATGTGAAGGCTGCGCGAAAGAGAGCAGCATCCGCAAAAAAAGCCGCAGCAAGAGCTAAATCAGCAGTTAGTAAAAGGTCCGCAGGAGCAGCAGCCAATGCAGCTCGCAAAGCTGCCGCAAGAGCAGCAGCAGTTAACGCAAAAATTAAGATCGCTAAAGCAAGAGCTCGCGCAGTAGAAATTGCTGCAAAAGCCAAGGCCGCAAAGGCAGCTGACGCCGCAAAAGCTGAAGCAGATATAGCTAAAGCAGTGAAAGCTTTAACAGCGAAAATGAAGAAGAAGCAAGCTAAGGCCAATGAAGCAAAAACTGCTAAGCAAGCTCGTAAAGATGCTTTGAAAGCTAAAATTGCTGCAAAGAAAGGGGCGCGGCAAGAAAAATCTGCTGTTAAGAAAGCTGCAGCAAAGGCGAAGGCTGCAGCTCGCAAAGCTGAAGCTAAAAAAGGCAAGAAGAAGCCAACTAAGAAAAAAGCTGCTAAGAAAAAGGTAGCAAAGAAGAAAAAAGCTGTTAAAAGACGTTCGGCAGCCAAAAAAGCCTCTCCTAGAAAGGTTGCCAAGAAGAAAGTAGCTAAGAAGAAAG
>Ga0310125_10000521_pt1 | contig 18258 bp, 21 predicted proteins | sample CB11b_Tmax_Bot8__FD_203508 | JGI IMG/M metagenome (GOLD analysis project Ga0310125, IMG submission 203508) | Marine microbial communities from Western Arctic Ocean, Canada - CB11b_Tmax_Bot8 | ecosystem: Environmental > Aquatic > Marine > Oceanic | place: Canada: Western Arctic Ocean | collected... | reverse complement strand
AGCAGCCAGGTGTCGATCTTCCCGCATGTCCGCTGCGGGTACAGTTTGTTGAGCCTCTTGCCCTTGCCCAGGAAGAATTTCTCCATATCACTCCTGAGTACAGGGGCATAGATCCATAGCAGCAGATCAACCGGTTCGCACTCGTCGATTTGCCGCTTTCGCAAAGCCTTGGAGTTTTTCCAGGCGAGTGCCAGCTGCGATTCGAAGCTGCTCTGATCCTGGCGAACAAACTCAAAGGTCTTGGGGAGTGCGCTCGCGGAACAACTCTCTCTGATTTCCAGCCGCTGCCTCTGGGATAGTTGCAGTCGCATCTCCATCAGTATCCATGAGCGATGGCATATAGATGCCTCGCCTCCAGGTGATGCTCCTCATGCTCTCGGCGCTGACAGTCCTCGCAGCCCTCCTCACGGGCGTGGGGCATATACCATACCCCACACCCACATAGCTCCTCCTCGTGAGCCTCTCCACCATCTCTGTCGATCAGCTCACGCCTCATCATCATTCTCATCCTCCTGGCAATCGCAATACCACTCATAGGGTGGCGACTGATGCCCGCAGACGGGACAGCGCATCATCTGCCATGGCTCGGCATGTGGTGGATCGTGTGTCCAGTTGGTCATGTCTGTCTCCTTATGTGGTGCGTAATGTGGTGCGTAGGTTTGTATCATAGTGTTAATCTAATATCGCGCGGCATAGATTGTCAAGTGGGAAATGGCCACCGCCGCCACCTAACACCACAAGTCGTTGCGAGAGAGCGAGATAAGGCGAAGTGTCGGGTGTCGGGTGCAATCCCGCTACGGTGATTGTAGCGTCCGCTAGTATGATTGTAGCGTAAGCGGTTTTTGAAAAATAGGTCGATCCCAGTTTGGGATCACCAAAAATCCTCCTAGGGGACTAACTAAGGCCGAATCTTCCTCTTCTCCCGAAAACCCGAAATTTCCCTACCTGCACAAATGAGCCGTTTTTTTGGACTTGACCGGACTTGGTATCAAATACCACTTGGTATCAGATACTACTTGGTATCAACTACCACTTGGTATTGATACTATTACTACTTGGCACCACGCCCATTTTGGACTTGGTATCAATACCAAGTGATACCACGATTTCGACTACTTGGTCTACCTGGCCTAATCGGCATATGTTTTTTCCTGTTTCACCTTGCATACTGTACATGCAAAAGACCGTACAGAGCGCTATAGATGCCCTGTACGGCCTTTGGATGTTGGTTAGTGTTCCTACATGTCTTTTCTGTCGATCGCTCTATAACGGCAATATAAGACGCCTACGAGCAAAAGTAGCAAATAGTCCACTACTATTTGTCCTCCGTCGTAAAGTTACCGACCGTATTACCGTTGCTATCTTGAATGGACCGGCAAAATGTCCCGGCTTGTAACACCTTCACAATACCGTTGAAAATATCCAACAACTCTTGGTCACAATTGTCCTCAAAAGCTGCATTGTCCAGATTGATCGATATGTTTAATTGCATGATGACCCCTAGGTTAGTGCGCTGAATAGGATACGGTCGGCACTGATGAATCCCAACATGCCCGGCAGTCTTGACATTTGTTGTCTTGGGATGGTGCTGGGCATGATTGAGAATGATCAGAGACTACCGTTGACGTATGTGGCCACCATTTTACCGGTGCCTGATCTATCATATGTGAACTTATACGGATCACCAGGTTGGCCGGTACGTCGTCTATTGATATCTGTTTAATGAATTGGGTTTCCCTAGTCGGTAGCCAATGCGAGACTTGTGGCGTCAACCTACAGACGGCAAAAATATTGTTCAGATGTTCAACGCTCTGAATGTCCCCGGCATCATGCCATCTGAAATATCTGTCACCAGTTTTTTCAATGAGTAGGACCATAGCGTCAACCCACTGCGGGTGATTCAATAGTTGGTACCGTTTCTCGAGTGCCTTTTCGACGTTCGGAAATCTCTTGTAATTACCTTTCAGCGCATAGCACATACTGCATACGCTACCTTTTACCTTGCGTAGTTTGCTACCTGTTATGCAGCGACTGGCAGGGATTGAGAATGAATGACCAGGCATCTTGCTGGGGTTACTTATACCGCCGGTAATTTCAATTGCTTGTTTCACGCTCCATACAGTGTCCATTTAAACACCTTTCTGTACACGAAAAAGCGGACCAGGTATCTACCTGGTCCGCTTGTATGGGTGAGAGTTATTTAACGGCAGTCAAGATACCGTTTTTAATCGTGCAATTGGCGTACCACCGATGGGGCTTGGGGTACTGTGGTCCTTCGATATAGACGATACCGTTGTCTGCTACGGGGTATGGACCAGGAGACCAGACACCTACATTGTCGCCACGCTTGACAGCTTCCTTCAGTGCCTTCTTGGTTGGGTAATTTGTGTTAGTGTATGCCATTATACCACCTTTTCCTCGGTCGGATTGTTCCACTCTTTAATTCTTTGCCAATTGCTTTCCTCTTGTTCCGTTTCCTCAGTTGCTATAGGTGGATTAATCAGATCCAACAATTGCTGTATGATGCACTCACTGTACCCAGTCGGTTGCAGTGCGTCAACGAACGTCTGCAACTCCTCATTGGTGAGTGATATTGTCATACTGACTGGGTCTATGTAGCTGCTCTGCTCATTGCGTCGAGTTACTGTGAATTTTGCCACGGTGTTTCTCCCCTATGTTGGTGGTGGGTTTACTTCTCTGTTTTAACGATATCGTCAACGGTAGGATTAAACTGGTCCAATAGCTCGTAGCCATCTTCATCCAAGGCCTTGTAGTATTGATGGAGCGATCGGCTGGAAACAGATGACCGTATAGCTGCCGACATTAAGGCCTTGTAGCTGTATTCATTCTCCGCTTGCAGATGTTCGCGAGCGTTATCGATCTGCTGCTGGATAGTCATTGCTCTTTATCTCCGATGTAGTGTATAGGTGATCACTATTGATATCCTATGATAAGGTACTGTCGATAGAATGTCCAGTGTTAATTGTCTCTCGAGTAATTGCCCACATAGCCAGCCAGGTTGACACCTACCAAATAGGTCTACCCACATACGGACTATAAGACAGCACATATACCCTATAGCCACTATATGTGTAGTGAGCCTATATAATAGTGACTGCAGCACACTTGCAGGCACTGGGGTATGTGCTGCGCTGCTCAGTCACATGCGCCCAGAAACACGCGATACCACGTGGTATCTGGTATCACTTGGTACTTGGTATCAAGTGGTATTGGTCTAACTACTACTTGATACTTGATACCAAGTAGTATTAATACCATATGGTATCTGATACCAAGTCCTACCAAGTGCACGCGGGGAGCTTTCCGATCCCTAAAAGAAAATACATATATGCCCTCACACGCATTTTGCAGTAAAAACCAGTCTGCCCCTGGGTGTTCCACGTGGAACAAGCGTGACTCTCTGTCTTATGGTGTTGTCTATAGGGTGTCACGCTTAGCTGGTGGTAGGTACTTGGTATCACTTAGTATCAAGAACACTTGGCTGGTTGGAGTGGTATCCGAACGAGACGAATCAGAGCAAGGGATGCCCTCCACATGGAGTCTCCAAGGTTTCACGCCAAATGTTATGCGCCAAGGGAGTTTGGCGCATAACATTTCTGGTCAATCCTCTGAGGTAGGAGCGCCTGAATCGGGGGTTATACGCCAACTTCTCGGGCTGGCGTATAACCCCCGATTTGGTACCCCAAAATGGGTAGGTATTGGATGTAGCTGGTATTAACTGGACAACCTCCGTTGGTGATTCTCTCTGGTAGAACTGGACAACTGGACACCTGGCCATGTCCAGTTGGTCAACCCGTCAAAACTGACGACTATACCGTCAAAAGTGACGGATTATACGCACCTCATGTGATACGGCGACATGTCGCTTTGTCGCCGGGATAAGGATTGCTGTTGTTGGAAATTCCTTATCCCGTCCCTCCAGAAGCGTTACATCCTCTAAAGCTGCCCCCTGAAGAATCTTACGGTTATGAGGGTTTCAGCCTCTTTTTGCCCAAAACCGTAGTCCTGAATGTCTAACTGTCAGCTATCGCTGAGCTTACGTGACTCATTCAGGTCATGGTCCCACCTCTGAATCCGTTTCTGAATCCGCAGGCCAACCTACGCTTTTGGGCCTTTCAGCCTCTTTTGGGGCATAACCGTAGGTAACTACCCAGATATTCCCATTACTGCCCATATACCATGTCTGGGTAGATAGCCTTGATTGACCTTTCACTATAACTATTGTATTATGGTAATAAGTATTCCTACTTAGTATCATATGGTATCAATGGTTATGGGAGGCTCCTATGCCCGGTGAGGGGTCATACGGCAAGGGGAAGCAGCGTAAGCGCAGGATGGAGCCCAACCCATCTGCTGCCCTGGGCTTAGCGGAGGAACTGGCCCGTAAAAAGCTATTGAGAGGGGCTCAGCAACGTGCTGCGGGTCCAGCAAGGACCAGATGAGCGGTAAGGCTGAGAGAAGCGGCAGGATTGGACGCCCCCCTGGGGCAAGGAACAAGAACAATCTCTCCAAGGACATGAAGATGTTGTTGGAGAACGAGATATATAACCAGGGAGCCAAGGGGGTGGCGAGGTTTGCCAAGGAACACCCTGTGGAGTTCTGGAAGATCGCTTCTAAGCTAATTCCCTTGCAGATAGATGAGACGATTACCGTGGCGCAGATCGTAGCGCCTAAAGCGGTAACGCTGTTTGAGTGGGAGAAGTATCAGGAAAAGCATCTGAATGAGGTTAAGGTAGGGCCGTTACCCGAGAAACTCGCCATGCAGCGGGTCAGGGAGAATGTCGGTGATTCAGAGAGAACCAGGCCGGTCAAGGCCGAGTCCCTTGCCGATCTGTCCTGATGCTGTAGCCTGGGCTCCGCAAGCCGGGCCTCAAGCAGCCGGGATAAGCCTCAGAGAAGCCGTTGATGAACTGTTCTTTGGCGGTAGTCGAGGTCCAGGCAAGACCGACTTCCTTATAGGGGACTTTGCCACAGATCTCTGGCAGGGGTCTAACTGGCAAGGCGTCTTGTTCAGGCGGTCGTTTCCTGAGCTTGAAGAAGTAATCAAGCGAACCCTTGAGATCTACCCACGTATTGGCGGGTATTACAAGGTTGGCTCCCATACGTGGACTTGGAAGTCAGGAGCCACACTTAAACTCAGGCACATAGATACGATCTTTGACGTAACTGCCTATCAGGGACATTCCTATTCATGGATTGGATGGGATGAACTGCCCCTGTGGGAAGATCTGGAAGCCTATCACCGCCTCAAGGCGACCTTGCGCGGCAAAGCCAAGAACAAACGCATCAGATCCACCGGCAACCCCGGTGGCCCCGGTCATTTAGCGGTCAAAGAGTATTTCCACATAGGCGACCATCCCCAGGGCGGGGTTCCCTACCAAGACCCCGACACTGACATGGTCCGCATGTTCCTGCGCGGCAGGCTTACAGACAACCAAGAGCTTCTAAAGGTTGACCCAGGCTACGTAAATCGCCTCAAAGGCACTGGAGATCCCGAATTAGTGTCCGCTTGGCTCGATGGGGACTGGGATGCGGTGGTAGGAAGTTATTTCTCAATGCTGCGTAAGGCAGAAGTGGTAGTAGAGCCCTTTGAGATTCCCCAGGGATGGGCTCCTTTCCTCTGTATGGACTACGGAGAGCATAATCCCACCGTCGCCCTGCTGCTGGCAGTGAACTATGACGACGATGTCTATGTGATCGATGAATATTACCGAGGTGGAGAGGTTGGAGGTGCCGATCATGCCCGTGGAATCAAGGACATGGTCGATCATTGCCCCTTTATAATAGGTAAAAGGCCTTCACTTGCCCTTGCACCCCATGATATGTGGACTAAACGACGCCCAGGCGAAGCCTCACAGGCGCTTTCGCCGTCTGATTCGTTCGCCAAAGAGGGTATTTACCTCACCAGGGCCAATATGGAGCGCATCAACGGCTGGAGGAACCTAAAAGACCTCTTATATAGTAAAAGGATCAAATTCTTCAAAGGCCGCGCCGATAAAGTGCTCGGATCTCTCTCGTCCGTGGTCAGAGATCAGACCAATCCAGAAGATGTGATGAAAGGCGGCGACGATCACCCCGCCGATGCCCTCCGATACGGTATCAATCACGTATATCGACCCAGAATCAAGAAACCAGAGCCCGTTTCTGCGCCGTATCTCGGTTCTTCCATCATTGCCTCTCTAAAAGAGGAAAAATCCCGCTATGGATAACTGGGAAGCGGATGTCACTACCGTTGTGGCGTTTTTAGGCATCGCCAGCCTCAATGGACCCCATTCATTAGGCAAAGGTCAGGTCGAGCAACTCAAATCGGCCCTATCCAGGCTGTGTGAAGCCGTAGGCGTTGATGTAGTTGAGAAAAACATCATCCTTCCGGGGGAAAATTGAAAGAAGAAGAAGTAACGTACTGGCGCGAGGAGATGAAAATCCTCGACAAGCTCTACGATAATAAGATGAAGGAGTGGCAGACCACCGCAGACCTCTATGACCTGAAGTTTGACAGGAAAATACGCGATTTAGAGGTCGAAGAGCTTATCAAGGTGCCCAGATTCTACCGCATCGTACGTCAGCTTATCGCCACCGTCGCCTTCAACTACCCCACCCTGATCATATCCATCGAAGACGACGACAGTGGTGATATGTCAGAGTTGCTCGAAAGAGCCTCCGAATCACTGCTCGATCAGATGGCTGCTAAGCCTCATGTCCATCAAGCCATCTTCGACTCCCTTATCTGCGGTCTGGGCTGGCTAAGGAACGACTACAATCCATCAGGCGACGAGATGATCCCACCCTACGTCGCCAACGACTCCATGGAAGAAGACCTCCCGGCCGTCTCCAGGGTGCCGCCGGGCTTTGTCCAAGTAGATCCCACTACCCCACCTCACATGTTTGGCCATGCCAGATACATAAGAGAACGGATGTGGGTGCTGCATGAGTTTTTCATGGAAGAAAAAGGCCTGAAAAACAAAAAGGACATCAAGCCCTCTTCAGTCGACAAAAGCGAACGCATCGGATTTGGCGAGCCAATGATAGAGAGTTCCGATGACCCCAACGGAGATGCCACCAAAAACTCTATCCGTAATGGCAAGTTCGTCCTCATCGACCGCATCCACGACAGGTTGGGCAAAAAGCTGAACACCTTCGTTGATGGCGTGCTGGTCAAAGAGGAAGATCACCCCTTCAGGAAGCTGGTCTTCCCTCAAGTAGTAGACCAGCTAAACAACCCCGTCTTTGAGGAGGACGGAGAGACACCGTTGCTGGACTTGGATAACCCTCAAGAGGGCACCGGATGGCTGGTCGAAAACGGGTTCCAGTTCATACCGGTCAAGTTCGACATGCACCCGTCCTCCTTTATCCCAAAAGCGCATCTCAAATACGTCGAAGACCTCCAGTACGGCATCGTTGAATCGATGTCCCGTCAGGCCTCCATGCTCAAGCGGACATCAAGACAGGGTGTCGTTAGCCGCTCCGAGTCCATGGCTAATCCTGAGTTAAAGGAAAGCCTCAAAAAAGGCGTCGATGGAGAATGGCATGACGTAGAAGATGTAAACAGCATCCGCGAGTTGAACTACGGCAGCATACCGTCAGATCAATACGCCTTTGAAGACCGCTGCAAAATGTACGAAGAGGAAATGACGAGGGTCACTGAGATTGCACAGGACGGACCCGTGCGCTCAGCGACTGAATCAGCCCAAATCGGGGCCGCAGTTCAGGTTAACAGGGAATGGATGGAGATCGCTGTTTCTGATGTGTATGAGGCGGTAGTGCGTAACAGCTTTCAGATGATGGGCGATCCTCGCTACGAAAGCAAAAACTTCAAGATCAACGTAGCCCCTGACGGGCAGCAGCGTTTCACGCGGATCTTAAGGTCATCGGATTTCTTGTGGACCTATCGTATTCGCGTTAAAGCAGGCTCCATGCAACCCCTCTTCGCACAGATGCAACAGGAGAAAGCACTACAGTTCTACGACAGGGCGATTCAGTCTCCAAACTTTGACAGAATGGAACTCGACAAGTTCATGGCATCGGTCTTTAATCCCGGCAGCATAGAGAAGCTAATGGTATCCGATGTCAATGCTGAAGCGGAACGAGCAGCTCAGTTTGAGAACGAGATGATCATCAGCCAGTTCCGCGATCCTGGGGTTATCGAGGGCCAAGACCATCAAGCCCACAATAAGATCCATTCAGGATACCAGAATCACCCAACCTACCAACAGCTTCAACAGCAGGCCCAACAGATAGACTTCCAGGGCCAGCAAGTCAACGCCGCTGCACAGCAGCAGATCGATTACATCGACGGCATGATGAATACCCATATGCAGCAGCACGCTCAGCAAGAACAGCAGGAACAAGCTGCACAAGTAGGACCGCAAAGGGCGGTACAAACGAACGCCGGGGATATCATTTCCCAGGTACGAAGCAATGCACAGAAAACCTCTGATGTCGTAACAGCACAGGAGGCATAATGGCTAAGAAAAAAGAAGTGACTGAAGCAGCACCAGCTAAAGCAGCACCAGCTAAAGAAAGCACCTCTGACAAGATTGAGCGCATTTTGGCGGGGGCAAAGGAAACCACCATGGCAGATGTGACTCACTACATCCTGTCCGCTGGGCAGATGGCAGAGTTGAGAGACATCTAGGTGCTTAGGCTTTGGGATTACGGTTGCTCTTGCGGCAAAGAATATCGCGGGTATCCGGTAACAGATGATAAGACTCCCAAAACCATTAGGTGCAGCTGTGGCAAAAGAGCTGGATGGATTATGGGCAAGACCAACGGCATCCACCCCACCCATTCTGGGATGAAGTACGGAGAGTTCGACCCTCAGTTTGGATGCGTAGTCGAAAGCTACGGACACAAGAAGAAGCTGTTGAAGGAGTTGGGATTAGCGGACGTAGGAGGGCCAGAGACAAGAGACGAGATCGAGAGTTACGGGGAGCGCCTTCCTCAACATGAACAAGATCCCAATCTCATCCGCGCTGATAGCATGGAGGAAATCTTAAATCGAACACCAAAAGACCAAGTAGACTGGAAGCATACAGGAAGACCTGATCGTCCGATGCAGGACATGTGGGTCAAATTCGAAGGAGATTAATGATGAGTGAAGTAGCCGATCTATCGACAACCGAAGAACAAGCAACAGAAGCACCCGTAGAGCAGTTGGGAGATGGACTGCGCTCGGACACGCCTCTGGGGGCACTCGACGAACCGACGGAATCGGATGATGGGGCACAGGAAACTCCTGCGCCAAAAACGACAACCAATGATACCCTTGATGCTGACGAGCAGCATAACGGGTATCTACGCCAATCGGATTACACCAAAGGGAAGCAGGAGCTTGCCCGTGACCGCGAGGCTCTCCAAGCAGAACGATCCGCTTGGGAGCAACAGGCAACATATTCGCAACAGCAAGCGCAGGAACTGCCCTCGGATGCTCCTTCTTCTCAGTATGTGCAATTGGCAGCACAGGCTTTACAGCAGCCAGATCTCAGCCCAGAAGATCGGGCAGGGCTTAACACGATTTATGCCATGGCTTATGAGATGGAAAGAACACAGGCAGAACTGGGAAGGCTACAGGGACTGGAAGCACAGTTTCAGCAGACCCAACAATCTGTCTGGCAACTTTCTGATGCTCAGCTACAAACGCAGACCAAAGCCATTCAGACACAGATCGATGAGGCCAATAAGATTTTTGGCGACGAATCCGTCCAGTTATCCTCCGATTTTATCAAGCGTAATTTCGGGGACATGAACCCAGTAACCGGCAGCGAGTTTACCATAGCCGAATTAGTGGGTTTGGCAACTAACAAGACGGTAGAGGAGGCAGCGGGGGCAAGAGGAAGAACGCAGGCCACGCGACAGCGGCTTAAGCAAGGCATCGCAGGGTCCACGCAACCTTCATCAGCCCCTAACGGCAAGGCAAAGCTGTCTCGCGATGAAGCCATCGCTGAAATCAAGGCAAATATGGTGGGTTCCGTATAAACGGAGAGCATTATGGCACAGACACTTTCAGAAACCCTGGACAGTCATTGGTCCTCAACTCAGAGAACCATTGACAAAGAGGTTCAGGACAACTTTTTCGAGGACTACCCGACGGTAAACGCGCATAAGAAGGCGAAGATATCGAAAACGGGTGGTCGCGAAATTCAGGTGATTTTGCAGAGCGCGGGCGGTAATGCAGAATCGTTCGATACCTACGACACGCTCGGAAAAGCACCGATCAATCCATTCCAGAGCGCCAGGTACAAATGGCGCTACTACGCGGTCCCCATCATTCTTTCCGACACGGAGCGTTGGGAGAATAGTGGACCAGAAGCAATCTTCGACGAGATGGAAGCCCTCGGGAACAACGCGATGGATTCCATCCTCAAAGCTATCAACGAAGATTTCTACACCGCGCAGGCTGGCAAGAACATGCTGGGCTTCCCTGATCTTATGGCCGATGCCGCTGGCGCTACCGTTGGTGGTATCAATTCCAGCACGGAGACGTTCTGGGAGTCACAGCGTTCAACTGCGTCAGCTACGTTCTTGACGCAGTCATCGACCAATGTCTTCGACGGCATTGACCGGTGGAATGATGTGATGGACTTGTGTCACATCCAGGGCGGCAAAATCCAGAAGATGTATACCACCTGGAGCATCGCTAAGTCTTATCGCATTGCACTGTCTTCACAGGGCTACGCGAGAACCTCTGTCGATGACGCCAAGGGCATTGGCGGTTCACTGATGCCAGCCTTCTATCAGGCTGAAGTCGTAGCTGACAATGACTGCACCGCGTTGCACACGTATTTCGAGAACACCAACCACAACAAACTCAACATCCTCAGCAAAGCCAACTTTAAGAAGACGTCGTTTACGTCTTTGCAGAGCAATGGTCAGCTGGCGCAGTTGGCGTATGTCGTTGCTGGCGTTCAGTACACCACTAACAATAGGCGTCGAAGCGGTGTTGGTACCGCAATCACAGGCACCTAAAATCGCCTTTCGGGGAGCAAGCCAATGCTCCCGTTGACTCGGCAAAAAGAAGAAAGAAAGGGAACCAATGGTTGATTTTGTAAACTCAGGGACAATTCAAGGGCCTTCTTCAGGCGTAAGCCAGGGGCTTTATGAAGAGTCTTCCACGCAGCAGGGTGATGTGGGTGCGATGCGCGAACTGGCAGATGGTCGCCGGTTCCGCTACTCCTACTTCGTCTCGGCCACCGCAGCAGGCTTGCTGGTAAGCCAGGACGTTTCGGCCACTGCGGTTGTCGAAACGAATGACATTGTGACTGCCGCTGACGCTGCGGCCACAAAGGTCACCATCACGGATTCTGGGACGCTGGGCAGTGCGACGGCAGACCAGTATGCGGGTGGGTACCTGCACACCACTGACGATGCAGGCGAAGGATATACGTACAGGATTCGCGGCAACACTGCTGCCAGTTCGAACGCTGTAGACTTTACCCTGTATGACGGGCTTGTAATCGCCGTCACAACTGCCACAGATGTTGCTATCACAGGCAGTCTGTACGGTAGCGTCCACGGAGCCACTGCCGGGACGGATTACATTATCAGCGGTGTTACCAATCGTGTTATGCAGGCCAGCTACTATGGTTGGGTGCAGACCACGGGCGTATGCACAATCTTGGCTGATGGCACGATTGCTATCGGGGACAACCTGACGCTGTCGGACGGAGTAGCTGGTGCGGTGCAGCTGAAAGATGCTGAAACCGAGCCGCTAGTTGGCCAGGCGACATTTGCTCCTGATAGCGGGGGCCACTGCGGAGTGCGCCTGTACGGTTTGGAGTAGCAATAACAAGAGGGACGGGGGCAACCCCGTCCCTCCTTAATACGAGGTAGATAATGGCAAAGCCCAAAGCAACAGATAGCTACAATGACCTTGGCCAAGATGGTCCTGCCGGGGAGCCTGATCAAAAGGCGTTGGAGATAGTCAAAAAAGCGCAGGAAGCATTGAATGCCGGTCCTGCTGAGGAAGCCCCTGTTCCCGTAGAGCCTGAGTCAAACGAGTTGCCAGAGATTATCAATGCGCTTTTAGCGGCTGTTCGTAAAAGGCCTGAAGTTGCTACGGAGATTCTCAAGGCGGCTTCCGAAACGGACGAAGGTCGAGAATTATTCAAGCCAGAGAAGGATAAGCCAAAGGCTTCTGGGTTCTACAACAGAGATTTTAACCGAGAAAGCCACCTGCATGTAACTGGAGGTCTTGAGGTTAAGCATCCAGTAGATAAAGAAACTGGCAAAACGAAACGCCCGCTGCCTCCAGCTTACATCAAGAGATACATAGCTCCCGATGGGACATCCACGGACTACAGAGATGAGTCTGAGCGCCCTTCTGGCTCTACGATTCCAGTAGCAGCAAGAGCGGCAGATGGAGGACCGTCCCTGACAGATGAATATAAAAAGTGGATTGACCTTCAGATGAAAGGCCAGAGAATGGACAGCTCTGTCAGGTCTGACTTGCAGGTTCACGGACAAATGGTAGATGATGGAGTTGCCCAGGCATGACACTGGCCCAGGCTATCACTCGGACGTTGCGTCGAGCTGGTTTGACGGAAAGCGACTCCTCTGAGCAAGACAGAGCCAGAGAGTGCCTATCTATGGTATTGGCAGAGGTGATGGCTGTGACAAAGTGGTGGTGGCTGGATCGCACGACCACGTTTAATACGGTAGCATCCACAAGGACATATCAGCCTGTCAGCGGAAACGTCAGCAACTGGTGGTCATTCGTGGATGAAACCAACGACAACCCCTTGGGAATTGTGGGGCCAGACAAGTACGACCTACTGGATCTCGACAGGGGCGACGAGGGGACTGTAGAAGCAGTTCATATCGAAGGCCTGGATGCCACCACGGGGTATCCAGTGATAGGTTTGTGGAGGACTCCCTCGGCAGTGGCAACGATTAGGATTCGGTTTCAGATCGATATCGCCGAGTGGAGTTCGACTAACGACACTTCGCAGATGCTGGCATTGGGAACGCCAAGGCTTATAGAGAACATCCTGATCTATGGAGCCGCTGGTATGATCCTCGATGAGGAGGGCGATGAAAACCAAGCCCTCATGGAGTCTCGCAGAAAAGACAGAGCCATGGATCTGGCAATGAGGCAGAACTTATCCATGCAGGGTAATAGATCGTACGTACCAAGGGGAAGCAGCGAAGACCAACTGACTATCAATGTAGGCACTGACACTGTATCGGCGGCTTAACTATGGCTAAGTCAAGAAGAAGAAAACAAACGAGAAGAGATCAAATAGAAGCACTGTCTCGGCAGGGGGGATTCCAGCGGGATCAGTCATTAGCTGCTGCTTTAGCTAGGCAAGGCAGCAGAGGTCGAATACCGCCACCGCAGCAGGAAGGACGCCAAGCTGACGCCATAGGCGGCAGGCCTAATACGCTGGACGCCCGACAGCAGGAACAGCGAGAGGCGATGAAGCGGATGCTGGGGACGGGGGGATTTCAGCAACCTCCACCTCAGCAGGGCGCGGTGGGTGGCAGGCCCAATACGATGGAGGCAAGACAGCAGGCTTTTAGGCTTGCACAGCAACAGCGTCAGTTTGGTCCTCAAAATGATATGCTGAATAGGGCTGGGCCATGGAATGCGGGCAGAGGAGGAATAACTCCATCTATAGCGGATGTGCCTCCAAATATGGAACAGATGCTGAGGCAGCAAGGAGGACGAGGTCAGAGGGGGCTATCTGAACATCAGCAGAGGGCGAATTTTCTTGGTAGGCGAGCCCAGCCGCAGGATATGCCTTCCCGAGAGGAGAGAGCCCGTCGAAACCGGTCTGCTGAAATGGGCTGGCAACGAGAACGGGCACGCCTTCAACAGCCGCAGGATGCAGTAGGAGGTAGGCCTGAAGAACCTAAAAGACCTGACTGGGCTCAAAATGCCAAAACGATGGAGGCTCAACATCTGGCGCAGAGAGAAAACATGCCAGAGTGGAGGCGAAGGGCAGAGCAGTTATATAATGCAGGAGACAAAGAAGGGGCATTCCGGCTTGGAGAGGCGAATAATATGCAGTCCGAGAATCGCACTCAACAAAGTCGCCAGCGGATCTCCCCTTATGGAATGACGCCTCAGCAGCAAGGCTTTGCAAGAGGCATGGAGGATGCAGTAGGCGGCAGACCCGGCCAACCGCCTCCAGCTTCTTCCCCGCCGCCACGGCCCCGTAAAGATCACCCTACTCAAGGACGATTCAAGCCTGCACCCCGTGTTGACGCCGTAGGCGGCAGGCCAGGACAAGCGCCACCACCACCACCCCGTGTTGATGCGGTGGGTGGCCGACCCGGCCAACCGCCACCGGCACCCACACGGCCAGACGCCGTAGGCGGCAGGCCAGGACAAGCACCACCGCCACCACCCCGTGTTGACGCCGTAGGCGGCAGGCCAGGACAAGCGCCACCACCACCACCCCGTGTTGATGCGGTGGGTGGCCGACCAGGCCAACTGCCGCCACCGGCACCACCCCGCGTTGACGCCGTAGGCGGCAGGCCAGGACAAGCGCCACCGGCACCCCGTGTTGATGCGGTGGGTGGCCGACCCGGCCAACCACCTCCAGCGCCACCCCGTGTTGACGCGGTGGGTGGCCGACCCGGCCAACCACCTCCAGCGCCACCCCGTGTTGATGCGGTGGGTGGCCGACCCGGCCAACCACCTCCAGCGCCACCCCGTGTTGAAGATGCGGTGGGCGGTAGGCCGCCCGTAGCCCCACCGCCACTACGGCCACCGACACGCGTTGAAGACGCGGTGGGTGGCAGGCCGGGGCAACCGCCCATAACCCCACCACCACCACCGCCACCGACACGCGTTGAAGACGCGGTGGGTGGCAGGCCGGGGCAACCGCCCATAACCCCACCACCACCACCGCCACCGACACGCGTTGAAGACGCGGTGGGTGGCAGGCCGGGGCAACCGCCCATAACCCCACCGCCACCACCGCCACCGCCTAAGCCCTTCAATCCGAATGACGCCTTAATTGCTGACGCCGGGGGCCAGCCCATTGCGGCTCAGCCTGATCCTCAGCCTATTGAGGCCGCACCTTTTGATTTAAATAGCCAAGTGCAGCAGTTCCTGGCTCAGCAGCTATCAGGAGGAATGACTGGCCAAGACACCATGACGCAGTCTGCGTTGGCTGAATATGATGTAGGGGCTGAACGTGCAAGAAAGCAGCAGATTGAAGATTTGCAGCGTTTCGGAGTTCTGGGCGGCTCGGGGGTGTCCTCCGGTGCCGTGGCAGATATTATGGGCGAATTTGATGTCGGTACGCAGAGAGGCAGAGCGGGCATCAGATCGCAAGGAATGAACCGTATTTTACAGTCGATATTGCCGCAGGCTACTGGCATGGCTCAACAGCAGGCGGCATTGGCCCAACAGCAGACTCAATTCGGCGAGAGGCAGGCCTTAGCTGAAGCGGGCGCTACGGGCTTGTTCGATGAAGAGGAAACATTAGCCGCGAAGCAGTTAAGGCAGCAGGAAGAATTAACTAAAGCGGGTCTTACTGGAAAATATGGGGAAGAACAGACATTAGCTGCCCAGCAATTAGAGCAGGAGCGTGAATTAGCTGAGGCGGGTATTACCGGAGTATACGGGGAAGATGACAAGGAAACTTTAGCCGCTCGGCAATTAGCACAGCAGCGTGAATTAGCTGCGGGTCAGTTGACTGGCAAGTTCGAAGACAGTGAAACTTTAGCCGCTCAGCAGTTAGCACAGCAGGAAGAACAGTTCCAATCAGCCCAGGACTTGGCCAGAGAACAAGCGACAGGCAAAATAAGGACCGGCACGGGGGGCATGGGCCAACCCATCATACAGCAAACCGTTCAGGCGCAGCAATTAGAGCAGCGAGGAGAATTAGAGCGTGAACGCTTAGCACAGCAGGCAGGCCAGTTTAGGCAGCAGCAGCTAGGGGAAATTGACATAGGCGGCCCAGGGTTCCCCGTTGTGCGAAAAACTCTCCAAGCCCAGCAGTTGGAAGAGGCAACGCTAGACGCAGCTGACCGTAGGAGATTAGCTGAGGCGGGTATTACCGGCAAACTTGATGACGAGGAAACATTAGCCGCTCAGCAGCTAGGGCAACAGGAATCTCAATTCCAATTAGCCCAAGATTTGGCTAGAGAGCAGGCGACAGGAGACATAAGCACCGGTCGCGTGGGATACATGGGTGAACCCGTCACTACGAAGTCTCTCCAATCGCAGCAGTTAGACGAGCAAGAAGCCAGAAGGCTTCAGCAGGAATCCCAGTTCCAATCAGCCCAGGATCTCGCTAGACAGCAAGCCATAGGTGAAATTGAAACTGTAGGCCCAACCGGATTCCCCACTCCGAGAAAAACCATTCAGGCGCAACAGCTAGCAGCGCAAGAAGAGGGGAGACGTCAGCAGCAGACCCAATTTGAATCAACCCAGGATCTCGCCAGACAACAGGCCATAGGCGAAATAACGGGACCAATGGGACACCCACGGCAAACTATTCAAGCCCAGCAGCTAGCTCAGCAGGCTACGCAAGATGCAGCACGTCTTGCTCAGCAGCAATCTCAGTTCGAAGCAGGCCAAGATTTGACTAGGGAACAGGCGATAGGTGACATAGCTATTACGGGGCCAACTGGACACCCCACCACTACGCGATCTCTCCAAGCACAGCAGTTAGCGGATCAACAGGAATTAGCTAGGGCAGGGCTGACTGGCAAACTCGGGGAACAGGATACGTTAGCTGCCCAGCAGCTAGAGCTACGTAGAGGGGAAGCATTAGGTGAAATTACGGGACCAATGGGACACCCACAGCAAACCCTTCAAGCTCAGCAGTTAACACAGCAGCGAGAATTAGCTGAGGCAGGGCTTACTGGCAAACTTGGGGAAGAAGATACATTAGCTGCTCAACAGCTTGCTCAGCAGCAGACCCAATTCGATGAAGCCCAAGCCTTACGTAGAGGGGAGGCGTTAGGTGAAATTGAAACTGTAGGCCCAACCGGATTCCCCACTACACGGCAAACATTATCCGCGCAGCAACTTGCCCAACAGCAACAGCAACATACGGATCAGCAAGCCTTAGCTGAGGCAGGCGTTACTGGACAATATAAAGACCAAGACACTCTTGCTGCTGAGGTTGCCAGGGCACAAGATGCAAGGCAAGAAGAGCAGTTCAGGGAGCGTGATCCAATCACTATGGCATTGGCCGCATCGCAAGCTCAACAGGCAGGGGCTGATATAGGAGGCTTTAGCAGCATGAACCTTGGCAGCCAGCTGAATCAGCTACTTAACTTCGAGCAAGAGGCAAAAGCTCCTGGTTCGGTGACATTGACTCCCGCTCAACTGGCTGACATGGCCAGATTTGGCCCAGGTCATGGAGGACAACCGACCGGAGATATTGGTTATACCCAAGAATACGAACACACAGCCGAGCAACTCGGTGATTGGGGGATGAACGCACAGCAGGCGCAAGATAGCGCAAATACTTTCCTTTCCCTTACTGACCACCGAGGAGAGGATTTAAACCACTGGTCGAAGCATAACAGTGGTGAAAGCAATACAATCTCTCGCGATCCGCTGGACGAAGAAACCAAAAAGAACTTCGTTAAACAACACGGTCCACCAATTTCAACCAAAGCAACAGTCAATGGACATGAAGTGACATTTGCCGATAAAACTAAGATAACTTTTAGCCGTCAAGAAGAGTGGTAAAAGAGGATAATCAAATGGCTTTCTTAGGTAAACTTGGGAACGTATTGGAAGACGCGGCCAGCTTCGCAGTGCCTGCGGGGCTCTTTGCTTTAGGCACGTTTGCAGGTGGAGGCAATCCCCTCGCAGGGAAGGCTCTCATGGGTGCCGCAGCATCGGGGGCTGGAGGATTCGCTCGAAATGAAGAAGAAGAGCGCATTCGCAAGGCGCAGGAAGAAGCGAGGAGAAGTTCTGCTGTAGCCAACTTAATGAACGCCATCAGCCCCGGCACAGGGGCGCGAGGCGCGGCCCCCGTAATGCCTAAAGCTGGATTGATGGAGACAGTTGCCAGAGGTGGAGCGCAGGGATACGACTTCTATAAGAAGGCTGAAATGGCAGCGAATGCGGCCAAGGAAATGAAGAACAGGTTAAAAGCGCAGGAGGACGCTGAACTTGCAAGGCAGGGCAAGGTAGAAGCATTTAGCACCAACGCCTTGGAAGCGGGTACAACTGTTCCGGTATTGACTTCCGAGAACAGAGGTGGCGGTCCTACCCCAGAGATACGGACAGATGTGCCTATGGTACAATTTGCCCAGGACTTT
>Ga0310125_10000520_pt1 | contig 18274 bp, 16 predicted proteins | sample CB11b_Tmax_Bot8__FD_203508 | JGI IMG/M metagenome (GOLD analysis project Ga0310125, IMG submission 203508) | Marine microbial communities from Western Arctic Ocean, Canada - CB11b_Tmax_Bot8 | ecosystem: Environmental > Aquatic > Marine > Oceanic | place: Canada: Western Arctic Ocean | collected... | reverse complement strand
GCACTTCGAGAACGTCTGAACCAGGGCCACGGTGTCACCGGCCACGTCGAAGCTCCAGACGCTCGGCCGAGCCTCACCGTCGTAGTACAGCTCGCGGTACGCCGCATCCTCGACCAGCAGGATCCTTTGGCGGTCCGCGTACCCGGCAACCAGCTCGACCAGCTGTCGACGACGGTCGATCGCCAGGCTGACGCTGCGGGGATTGTCGAAGTCGCTGACGACGTAGATCATCTTGACCCGAGACAACTCACCCGCATCTTCCAGTGACTCCAGGGTCCTCTCGAGTGAATCGATCCTCAGTCCGTCCTCGTCGGCCTCGACCGCCACAGCCCGGGCGCCCAGGCCGGTGACCGTGCCCAGCATCACGTAGTAGGTCGGGTCGGCGATCAGGCAGATGTCGCCCGGATCAAGAGTCGCCTCGCACAACAACGCCAGCATCTGCTGCGAACCGGTCGACAGCACCAGCTGATCGCGGCCGATCCCCAGCTCGTCGCTGGGCACCCCCTCGAGCGAAGCCAGGTATTCGAGCAGCAGGTCCCTCAGCCTTTGAGACCCCTCGGTGGTACCGTATTGCAGGCTGGCCCGGGCCAGCGACTCGTCCCCCAGCATCCGCTGGGCCGCCTGCCGCGTGATCTCGACCGGAAGCGTCGTGGGATCGACCAGCCCGGCCGCCAGCGAAATGCACTCGGGATGATCCACCGCCTGCTTCATCATGAAGCCGACGACATTTTCAGCCGACCAGTCGCGACGGCGGCTGAACACCGACTCGGCAGTCCCCGCAGGTGACGATTGAGCCATCGGATCGGGTTCCCCTGCGTGCCGCCTCAGCCACGCCGCAGCGTCTTGCGGGCGTACTGTATTCCATCGACCAGAACGTCGATGTCAGACGAGTCGTTGTACAAGGCAAAACTGGCTCGCGTGCTGGCCACGATCCCCAGCCGAGCATGCAGCGGCATCGTGCAATGGTGACCGGCTCGGACCGCGACACCCTTGCGCTTGAGCAATTCGGCCATGTCGTGAGGGTGCACCCGCTCGTCGCTGAAACTGACGATCGCCCCCTTGTGCTCGATCGAGGGCCCGTGCACCACCAGGTCGGGAATCTCGGTCAACCGCTGCTGAGCCTCACTCAACAACGCCCCCTCGATACGACCGATCTCGTCGAAGCCGATTCCCTGCACATAATCGACCGCGGTGCCCAGGGCGATGGCCTGGGCCACCGGCAACGTCCCGGCCTCGAACTTCGCCGGCAATTCCGCCCAGCTCGACTCGGTCAACCCCACCTCGCTGATCATGTTCCCCCCGCACAGAAACGGGTCCATCGCCTCCAGCAACTCGCGACGACCGTACAGCACTCCGATCCCCGAGGGTCCGTAGAGCTTGTGGCCAGAGAAGGCCAGGAAATCGACCCGAGGGTTCAGGACGTCGACGACCGCATGAGGCACACTCTGGGCTCCATCGACCAGAACCAGGGCCCCCGCCTCTCGAGCCGCATCGACCAACTTCTCGATCGGATTCACAGTCCCCAACACGTTGGACATGCCGGTGACCGCGACCAGGCGAGTGCGCGACGTCAGGTACTCGGAGAGCTGTTCGAGGTCGAGCCGACCGTCGTCGGTCAGCGGGATGTGACGCAACACCGCTCCAGTCTGGCTGGCCAACTGCTGCCAGGGAACCAGGTTGGCATGATGCTCCATCTCGTTGACCAGGATCTCGTCGCCTTGGGACAACTGCGAGCGACCCCAGGCCTGGGCCACCAGGTTGATCGACATGGTGGTCCCGGAAGTGAAGATCACCTCCTCGGGACTCTCGGCCCCGATCATCCGGGCAATCCGCTCGCGAGAACCCTCGAGCGCCTCGTCGATCTGCACGCCGAACTGGTACACACCCCGGTGCGCATTGGCGTAGTAGCTCTCGTAGCACTCGCTGAGCGAGTCGATCACGACGCGAGGTTTCTGGGCGCTGGAGGCACTGTCGAGATAGACCAGGGGCGTGCCGTCGGCCAGTGGGCGGTTCAGAATCGGAAAGTCGTCGCCGATCGTCGCCACAACCCTCAGTCCTCTCTGTCTCGTGCCGCCTGGTCACCTGGAATCAGGCCGAACCACCCGCGGCACCGTCGTGTGAGTAGACCAGTGTCTTGAGAACCTTGAAGCCCAACAGCCCGCATCGCTGTCGCACCGCGGTCAACTGCACCCTGAGCAAGTCGAGCATCGCCGCGGCGCTGAATTCCTCGACCTCCTCCAGAGTCTTCCCCTCGATGTGCTCGCAGAGAATCGAGGCGGCCGCCTGGCTGATCGCACACCCCTCACCGTCGAAAAACGCCTGCTGGATCCGTTGCTCCGAATCGATCTGCAACTGCAGCTGGACGCGGTCGCCACACAGCGGATTCCGCTCGGTATGAGTGCAACTGGGCGACTCGAGCTCGCCGCGATGATACGGTGACTCGAAGTGGTCCAGGATCAATTCGTCGTACAGCTCGTCGCTCACCGACGTCTCCCACCCCAGGTTTCCCATTGGCCGACCACCGCCCAGACCGTGCCCGCCGCCTTCCCTCCTAGTCTAGGAGTCGTCTCGGGTGAGGCCAAGGCAGGTCGGCACCAGCCCGGACTGGGCCATTAGAGGATTTCGAGCTCGGGCAGGGCGGGCCCCGAGCAGACCTGCCGAGCGACCTCGATGGCCACCTTCTGGCTGATCGTCATCAACTGGTCCTTCACCGGGCTGTCGTCGGCGATCAGCGTGCTGACCCGGCCCGCATCACCACGCAGCCTCACCTCGGGATCCGCAGGCAACTCGCCCAGGAACGGAATCTTCAGCTCCTCGGCCTTGGCACGAGCCCCACCCCGACCAAAGATCTCGCCCGTCATGTTCTCGACAATCCCCAGCACCGGGATCTTGACTTGGTTGAACATCGAGATCGCCTTGACCGCATCCAGCAGCGCGACCTTCTGCGGAGTGCAGACGATGACGGCACCCGAGAGCGAGAGCAGTTGCGAGAGTGTCAGGGCGACGTCGCCGGTGCCCGGTGGCATGTCGATGACCAGGTAGTCGAGTTCCCCCCAATCGGTCGCCTGCAGGAACTGCGTCAGAGTGCGGTGCAACAACGGACCTCGCCAGATCACCGCCTGATCCTCGGCGATGTGAAACCCCATCGACATCAACCGCAGTCCATCGACTTCCAAGGGCTGGATCCGCTGCACCAGTTCGCCGTCTGGTCCGGCCAGCTCGATCACCGACGGCTCGCCGCTGGCTCCGAGCAGGTGCGGCACGCTGGGACCGTAGACGTCGGCATCCATCAGGCCGACGCGAGCCCCGGAGGCCTTCAGAGCATAGGCCAGGCCGCAGGCCACGCTGCTCTTGCCAACACCTCCCTTGCCACTGCCGACGCAGATCACGTTGGCAATCTTCAGGCCGATGGTACCGCCGGAGTTCGACCCGCGGACGGTTCGCTCGATGGTCACCTCGACCTCGCCACCAACCGCCTCCCCGACCAGGCTCTCGAATCGCTCGGGCTCGGGGTACGCCGTCGTCGGCAACTCGATGGTCACCCGCACCGCTTCGCCGTCGACCCCCTCGACCGACTTCACCATTTGCAACGACCCCAGCGACCGACCCAGTTCCGGATCAATGATCGCCTCGATCTGCAGTTTCAATTCCGCATCATTCATCGTCAGGATCCACCTTGCCTGTTGCCTCGCACCACCTGGTCATGCCGCAACCCGGATCACCCGTTGGCACATCGCCAAGAGCCGCAAGGGCTTGACGGGTTCAAAGAGTACCGACGTGGCCCCGAGTTCTCTCAGGGGCCACTCCAGTTCCGCGATTTCCCTCGGGCCAACCACCACGATCGGCCAACTTCGATTCCATCCTTCCAGCAAACGCAGCACGTCGGGGTGGCCGACCGCGAGATCAGCCACCACCACGCCCTTGCGTTTCGCATCGACAAACGAGATCACCTCCGAGACGCTCCTGGCCGACTCGACCGAACTGATCGCCGCATCGCCGTCATCGGCCCGCAAGCCTCGTTGCAAAGACCACTGGGTCTGGAGTTCACCTTGGAAGCGGGGGGACTGTTCCAGGACGATGATCGACGACACTTCGCTGATCCCCTCTCGCAAGGCTCCCCACACCGGACCCGCTCGATTCTAGAGGCCCCGTCGACAACCGGCAACGCGTCGCGAATCTTGCCGTGACCCCATCGTGTCAGTAGGCTGCACGCGACCGCACGTGCTGCGGGATGTCGGCCCGAGACTGTCGGAGGTCGAAACGTCATGCTGAAACGAGATGGAAAACCGAGATGAGTGAACACAGCGAACCGTTGGTCAATATCCTGATGGGCAGCAAATCCGACTGGAGCACGATGCAGCATGCTCGAGACATGCTCGATCAGTTCGGCATCGCCAACGAGTGCCGGGTGCTCTCGGCACACCGTACTCCGGCCGAGACCTGCGAATACGTCGCCGGTGCCGAAGAGCGTAGGGTCGAGGTGATCATCGCGGCCGCCGGGGGAGCCGCTCACCTGGCGGGCGTCTGTGCGGCTCATACCGTGCTGCCGGTGCTGGGCGTGCCGATGACCGGCTGGGCCACCGACGGCATGGATGCCCTGCTGGCCACCGTGCAGATGCCTCGAGGCATTCCCGTCGGCACGCTGGCCATCGGCAAGGCCGGAGCCGTCAATGCGGCACTGCTGGCCATCGCCATCATGGCCGGCAGCCGACCCGAACTCAGGCAACAGATCAAGGACTACCGGCAAGCTCAGGCCGATGCCATTCTCGGCGAGACGCTCGAGTGAACCCGACCACAGCTGCCGCCAAAGAGGCCCGTCGAGATCTTCATTCAGGCGGTGGACCCGGCGAAAGCCGCTCGTGAGTGAACTCGAGCCACTCGGATCGCGGCCACGGCTGGGAACCGTGCTGGCCCTCGCCGCCGGCTGCCTGCTGCTGGCCGGAACCACGATACGACTCGGCGTCCGTGACTCGATTCCCGCCACCGCCATGGTGTACTACGCCACGCCCTGGCCCGTGCTGGCAGCGATGCTGGCGCTGCTGGGGGGAGGACTTCGGCTCCGCAACCGATCCGGCTGGTCCGCGCCGGTCGCCACAGCCGGACTGGTCGTGCTGGTCGCCTGGACAATCGCAGCACACGCGACGCATGGGAATCTCGGACCCCAGACCAACACCATCTCGTGCCTGACCTGGAACACCGACCACGGACAGGCCGGTTGGAATCGGCTCGCCGAGACCATCCGCAGCGAAGCGGCCGACCTGGTCTGCCTGGTTGAGGCGGGACCCGCCGAGCCGGAACACGAGACCTTCTGGCAATCGGCCTTCCCCGAGTACGCCTCGGGTGGGCTGGGCAGCGGCATGCTGGTGCTGGTCAAAAACGGCACCGTCCGCCAGACCCGCTCGGGTTCACTCGATGGAAACGCACGCTACCGACAGTTCGATGTGAACTGTCGCGGCCAGGACCTGGTGCTGGTAGTGGTCGATGTCAAGAGCACCCCGTGGATCTCGCGGCAGGCGAGTCTCCAACAGATTGCCGAACTCGTCACCGCCACCCCCGATCGACCGGTGCTGGTCACCGGCGACTTCAATACCCCGACCGATTCGGCCTGGTTCGACGGCTGGCGTCCCGCGCTGGAGAACGCGTGGGAGCAGGCCGGTGACGGATTCCGACCCACCTGGCCCGTCCCCCTGCCCCTGCTCGACCTCGACCAGTGCTGGGGCAACCGGCATGTGGTCTTCCTCCACTGCCAGGCCACATCGAGCTCACGCTCGGACCACCGACTGCTGCTCACCCGCTTTACGATCAACCGGCCCTGACAAGCTCCAGGCCCCAACTGCACTCGATGCAGCCCTTGATCGACTGGTAGGCGGGGCAATTCTCGGCATAGTGCTCGAGCGCCCGATCGACCGTGTCACGATCGATCTCCGGATCCGCTGCATCGCTCGACAGCCGGTACTGCAAGCGGATCGCCGTGATCCTCAGCACACCATTCACCTCGGCAATGTCTCCCTCGACCGATGCCACCAACCGTTCCGACGTCGCAATTGACCGCGCATCCAGCGCGGCAGCCAGGGTGCCGGTCAGTCACCCGGCCACGCCGGCGATCATGTGGTCCAGCGTCGCAGGGTACTCCGGCCCACTGAACTCACGTCCATACTTCTGGGCATAGAAGTCCCTGATGCCGCCGTGGATCCCGAAATCGAGCACGCCGTCGAAACCCTCGATCCGGGCCGTCCGGTGAGGACCCTGGTGCCGGGTGATCTCGATCCGACTCGTGTGTACGACGCTCATGGCTGGTCAGCTCCAGAATCTGAAACGGCTGCAACGCCTCGCTCGCATTGTCCGTAGGCACCGTCGTCTGTCAATCGGCTCACACCCCGCCGGCAACACGTTGACGCCCACCCCGACACCAACCCACAATGTCCCGATGAGCTCCGTACGGTTCTTTCTTGAGACAGGCGAGGCAATCGATGAGCGACACTCAGACGGCCGCCAACTATCACCTGGTCGATTTCGCCGAGATCCCCGGTGTCGAGTGTCCCTGTGGGACCGCGCGGCGGGCGTTTGCCGACATCGAGTCGTACCCGGGGACGATCCACGTCACCGAGATCTCCGCCGACGCTCAGCTGCACTACCACAAGCGGTTGACCGAGACCTACTACTTCCTCGAATGCGATGACGATGCACAGATGCAGCTCGACGACCAGTTGATCCCGGTCCGGCCCGGGCAGTGCATCATGATCCCACCCGGCACGCGACACCGTGCGGTGGGCACGATGAAGGTGCTGATCGTGGTCTTTCCCAAGTTCGACCCGGCAGATGAGTGGCTCGACTAGACCAGTCCGAGTCGCTTCCGCAAGAACCACTCCAACGACACCAGCGCCACGAACAGACCCAGCACGTACCAGTTGTCCCAGAGGTCGATGACGGTCGCCTGGCTCAGACCCGTCGCCGACGGCACCGCCGCCAGCTGTTCGATCGCCTCGCCAAACTGCTCGGGGGCAAACCGGGCCCCGCCGCTGAGCTGGGCGATCTGTTCCAGCAGACCGGGGTCGGCCGCGGGGTCGTCCAGTTCCAGGTCGCGGGCATCGATCAGAAACCTTGCACGAGCCGGTAACCCCACCGATTGGCCACCTCGACTGGCATTCACCTCGACCCAGTAATCCCCCGCTTCTGCGGTCTCGGCAAAACGCGACGAATAGGCATCGAGGTCCTTGCGAGGCTTGAGGTCGACCTGGCGAGGTCCCGGGGCGAGCACCCGCACCTGGAACTGGGCGTCGTCGATCGGCTGGCCCTGGTCGTCGCGTGCCCCGAACCGCAGCGGGACCTCGGCAGCGGCATTGAACGTTCGCGGTTCGACCTGGACCCAGACCGGCTGATCGGTGTCGTCCTCCTTGTGGGCCAGCCAGAAGATCATCTGCTGCCAGAACCTCTGGTGCACCTCCCGGTGTCCGAACTGGAACCAGAAGTAGGTCGAATCTCCGGCAAAGGCGATCAGCCGTCCGGTGCCGGTGTCGGCCGAGAGCAGCATCGGGTTGCCGTCGGTGTCGCGGGCCAACACGTCGATGAAGTCGTTCTTGGGCCGAATCCGATTGGCTTTTTCCAGCGGCGGCAGAGCCTCCCAGCGGGCGCGGTTCGTCTCGCCGCTGTCGGCAACCCGCATGATGAAGTGAGCCAACCCGGCGTCGGTGGGGATCACGCGAATGTCCTGCATCAGATGCAGATCGGTCTCGATGGCGCCGGGCCCCTGCAATTCCGCCGGACTCATCGCCACCGGCGACAAAGCGTCCAGCGGAGTGTTGGCGTAGCCGCCGGCACCGAAGGCACTGAACCCGCCCAGCATCAACAACCCGGCTCCCTCGCGGACCCGAGCCGCCAGGCTCGCCAGGTGATCCCGACCCAGCACGCTGGCCGGGACGTTGCCCAGGATGTAGACGTCATGTTGATCCCGGGCAAACAGCTCGGCATTCAGCCCCGCCGCACGACCGCCGGGCCCGGGCCGGACAATGTGAGTTTCGAGCTGGATCTTCTCCGACGCCCTCAGCAGCTGCACGCTGCGGATTTCAGGGCGTGGCCGATCGATGTAGGCCACCCGGATGCCTCCACGACGGACACTGATCAGAGATCGCCGACGGTTGTTCGTCTTGCGGACCTCTTCGGCCAGCCCGTCGGCCTCAACCGCAATCTTGAATTCTCCAGCCTGCGACGGCACAAACGACAACTCAACCTGGCGAACATCCTCGTTGCGGGTCGTGGTGATACGTCGTATCGGTGAGGTGCGTCCCGTGGGAGGCGGCTGGACCATGGGTCCAGACTGGCCGATCGTCTTGCCCGTCCGGTCCTCGACCCTCAGTCGCACCGTGATGTCGCGGTTGGCCGCACCCACCAGCCGCACCCGCGCACGCACGATCACCGCCTTGTTCGCGAAGACCACCCGGTCCACCAGCAGATCGTCGACGGAAATGTCCAGCGCGTTGTCGCTGGCGCCGGAGGCTCCGTAGGGAACGGTGTAGACGGGCAGGCCCTGGTCTCCGAGCATCCGGGCCACGCGGCGGGGATCGAGATCAAACGGTGCAACCGCCCGCTGAGCTCCATCACCCATCAGCACCACGCCACTGATCTGCTGGTTCCTGGCCTCCTGCAGCACCTTCTCCAAAACGTTGCCCATCGCCGTCTGATTCCCGGTGGTTTCCCCAGACGGCAGCTGGTCCCGGGCGAGTTCCAGCGGCACCAGGTCGCTGTCGAAGTCGAAGTACCGCACCTCGATGTTCTCACCCAGATCCTCCAGCTGAGCCCGAAATGTCCCGATCGTCTCGATCAATGCCTCCCGTCGCGTCTTCCCTCCCGCCGCATCCCCGATACTCATGCTCTTGGTTCGGTCCATCACCACGGCGAACACCCGCGGCCGTGTGTCGGGTTCGATCACCTGCAGGCTGGGACGCAGCATCGTAAAGGCCAACACCACCGCCACCGACAGCCTCAACAGCAACAGCAACCTCGCCGATCCAGGTGACAGGTCCCGCAGGCGACGGGGATAGGACCAGACGATCACCGCAAAAACGGCCAGCAGGCCCACCACCACCAGCGACCAGTGCCAGGCGGGTGACATGTCAAAACGGATCATGAACCGCCTCCGGCAACCGCACCGGGGACCTGGTCGGATTCGTAGAAGCGGTTGGCGACCAGGTGCTCGCAGCAAAACACCAGCAACAGCAGCAGCAGCAGCATCGGAAACATCTCGCGACCGATTCTCATGTCGCCCACGCGTCGCTCGAGTTCCTCGAGATCGGTGGCCACCTGGTAGCGATCGGCTCCGAGCAGTGAATCAAGATCCTCGGCCACCAGTCTCGACAGATCGCGTTCGGCGGCATCGAGATTCAGGCTGAAACCTGCGCCCCAGTTGGCCGCGTCGCCTCGACCCCGGACCTGGTAATGGCCCAGCGACTCGGCGACGTCGATCGAGAGTACCTGGCCGCTGCGGGAGCGGCCGGGGCGCTGGCTGCCATCGGGAGCGACCACCGAAAACTCGGTGACCGAACGCGTCGGAAACAGCTGGACCGCCAGCGAGGTATTCGCTTCGTAGGTGTAGGATTCACCAGAGCGTTGAGCGAGGTAGCCGACGAGCTGATCGACCAGTACCACGAACCAGTCCGAGCGGGCCAGGTCGTTCCACTGCCAGCGGAGATCCAGTGCGGTGGCCAGCATCAGCGTCCGGCCACGGCCGAGGCTGCGTTCCAGCAGTGCCGGATCATGAGCGTCACCGGTGAAGCGGGCCACCACCTGGCTGCCCGGTCCCGATTCCAGACGCCAGTACAGCCGCACGTCACGCAGCACCAGGTCACCGGCACCGCCGAGGTCGGCGAACAACTTCAGAGCCGGATGCGTGGCGTTGCGGAGGTCGAGGTATTCTGGTGGCGTGAACTTGCGGGACACATCCAGGGTCGCCGGCAGCACGGCCTGGGCGGCTGCGGTGTTGTAGGACGAGGGCTTGACGCCGCGGTCCTGCTGCCAGTGCACGCTCGAACCCAGCACCACCCCCAATCCTCCGCCCGACTCGACAAATCTCTCGAGCGCACTCCACGACGTCTCAACCACCTCCGGGACATTCAACAGGATCACCGTGCGGTAATCCGAGAGCGTGGCATCGGCCAACCGGTTGGGTGGAACGTGATCGCAGCGGAACCGTGCCCGGCCCCTCTCGACTTCCTGCCGCGGAGCCAGCGACTCGACCAAGTAGGCCGCTTCCCTCGCCGTCGGAGCCACCACCAGGACGCGCGGGGCCGAAGCCACCGCGACGGTGAAGTAGGCCACGTCGTCGGCGGACAGCGGATCACTGGATCTCAACCGCAGTTCCCCCTGGACGAAGGGACCGGCGAGCCCATCGGCGACCAGGCTCACCGTGGCCGCAGCCCCACCCACCAGCTTGACTTCGGCGGACCCCCGAGGCACCCGCTTGCCCGCTTGATTGACCACCAGCAGGTCGACCGTGCGAGCCAACTCGCCGTCGTGGCCCATGCCGTCGATCGTCGCGGTGATCGTCACCGCGCCGCCGTCAGCGACTCGCTGACGCGAGAGGTCCAGCGAGGCGATGCCGGTGTTGACCGGCTTGGCCACGCCGGTGTCCACCACGTAGATTCCACCCAGCCATGGACACGCCTCGACCGCACCACTCAGACGGGTTGCGTCGGCTGTGCCTTTCGACCAGGCACCTCGAGCCAGGTCGGTAAACACGTACACCTCGCGAACAAACTGATCCTCGCCCGCCGAACCGGCAAGGTCACGTTCCCGATTCGACTCAAGCAGCGACAGGCCGCTTTCGATGCAACCGTTGAGCGTACGGCTGACCGGATGCAGAACCAGCTGGTCGATCCGACGCCGCAGGGCCACCGGACTCGACTGAAACAGCACAAAGCGGGCGGCCGCCGGCGGCTGTGCCCCGGCCTCCCCCTCGGGAGCAGCATCGCCGTCGGCCACGGGGACCACGCGAGTCGACTCGACGGCGGTGTCGATGACCGCGACCTGGCTGCCGGCCGGGAGCCGGTCCAGGTGCTCACGAGCAATCTCCTGGGCCACCTCCAGCCGCGTCTTGCTCTGCTGACGGTACTCCATGCTCTGGCTGGTATCGAAGATAAACACCGCGGCAACCGGAGCATTGCGGGCTGCCACCAGAGACGGGGTGGTGATCTCGGCACCGACCCGTGGCCCGTACCAACCGCCGGCCCACAGCGACAGCAACAGCACGATCACAACGCCCAGCCCACCTCGCAACAACGACCGACGAGTCGACAGTTGGTGACCGGGCCAGCCGCGACGCCGCCAGCGGCCGATGACCAGGCGGTAGAGGATCAGCGGAATCACAAACACTGCCAGCAGACCCAGCACTTCGCCGGGCCAGCGGGGCCAGTAATCTGCCGCGGGCAACTTGGGACGGGACACGGCCAGGACCAGCAATGCAATCAAGGCGATCCGCAACAGCAACAACCAGATGTGCCGCAGCCGCAGCCGACGCCGATTGTGACGCCGCCGTTGCTCGAGCAATCGCAACGCGGGGAACAGGTGAGGCTTGGGTCGGGCACGCAACAGCATGTGCAACAGAACCGGCACAGCCGCCAGGCCGAGTCCGTAGATGATGGCGGGGTTGATCAGTTGCATCGGTTGACGTCACCAATCGGCAATTCCGCCTTCATTCTAACTGCTGCGACGCGGTTGCGAATGACCCAACTGGATCATTCTCCTCCGGCAATCACCTCCAACACCTCGTCCCGAATCGCCGCGTTGACACTCAAGCCGTTGCCACCATCGATCACCGCCCGCCCTTCGAGCGTCACAAAGTGACCGCCGGCCGCCTCGAGGATCGGCAAAAACGCCGCCGCGTCCCAGGCGTTCATCTCCGGATCCACCATTACGTCGGCTCGACCGGTCGCCACAAGCAGGTGCCCGTAGCAGTCGCTCCAGCCTCGAACCAGCCCCGCGGCCGCACAGAGACTGTCGAACACACTCTGCAGGCCTGTCGTCTTCCAGCCGGTGATCGTCGTAGTGCAGAACAACGCCTCTTCGAGCGTCTCGACACTCGACACACGAGCCGCCCGCGGTTCCTCGACCCCCTGCTGCCACCACGCCCCCAGCCCGACTCCGCCGTAGACCACCTCGTCCAGGGCCGGCATCCGGCAGACTCCCGCCACCATCACGCCCTCGTGTTCGAGACCGATCAGTGTGCCGAACAGCGGGACATGGTGAATGAACGACTTGGTGCCGTCGACGGGGTCGAGAATCCACCGGTAGCCGCTGCTCCCCCGGGTCTCGGCAAACTCCTCGCCCAGGACCCCGTCACCGGGCCACGACCCGGAGACCCGATCACGAATCAGTTGTTCGGACTCGCGATCCGCTGCCGTCACCGGCGAAGCATCACGCTTGTGCTCAATCGCCAGGTCCGAATCGCCGTAATGACGCAGGATCAACTCGCCCGCCTCGGCCGCCACGGCGACCGCGAAGTCGAGTCGACTGGAAAGATCGGCCAGTGGATCGCTCAAGAGATTCCTCGGCCGCACACCGCGTTGATGATCACGAATATGACGTAGCACAACACCAACGGAACACCCATCCAGCGTTCAAATGTGTTCTTCCGAACCGCCCGGAAGATGCAGCCCCGGAAGATCACAAGGATCAGGAGCATCGTCGGCAGGTGCAGCCGCAGGAAGATCTCCCGGGCAAAGATATCGGTCACCGAAGCATCAACAATCGGCAGATCCGCGGCGATGGCCGCGGCGCCAATCACGAACAGCACGTTGAGCACATCGGCGCCGATCACGTTGCCGACAAGCAACTCGGGGTGACCTCGACGGATGGATGTCATGCCGACGACCAGTTCCGGCAGCGACGTGCCAAAGGCCACCAGCGTCGCCGACAGCACGACCTCGGGAACCTCCAATCGCTTGGCCATCACCTCGACCGACTCGATCAACACGTGGCTGCTGAGGACCACCACCGCCGCTCCCACCAGCAGCACACTCAGCAGTACGATCGGGTGACCAGGCGGGCCAGGACCGTCTTCGGCCTGATCTGGCTCGTTCGGCTCGTTCGGCTCGGCGAGTTCCCCAGCCGATTCGATCGCCTCGGTCTGGAGGCTCCAGCGGACCGAGACAATCATGTAGGCGGCCAGCAGCACCAGGAACATGGCACCGGCCCACCGCGGGACCACGGCCGACTCGCCGTGAACACTCCACAATCCGTAGCAGAGTCCTGCCAGCAAGAGCGCCGATCCGAACTGCACCCAGCCCTGTCGAGACAACAGGAAGCGATTGACCGGCAGGCGGGTGATCAGGCACCCCAGCCCGAAGATCAACCCGGTGTCGGCGATGACCGAGCCGACGGCATTCCCCAGGGCCAGGCCGCTGTTGCCCTCCCAGGCCGCCATCACGCTCACCGCACATTCCGGAGCCGTCGTCCCCAGGCTCACAATTGTAGCTCCGACAATGATCGCCGGTACACCCAGCCGCCGTGCGAGTGAACTGGCACTTTCGACCAGCCAGTCGGCACCCAGCATCAGGGTCATCATCGAGACGGCGACCAGGCCCAGCAGCACCAGCCAGTGCAGATCCTGAAACCAGTCGCTGGGAATCAGGTGTTCCACGGTCCCTCGCCCGTCTCTTGAGCCAATCAAGCGGCAATCCTAACTGGCGCCTCGATCCGCCGGAAGGCCCGTCCTGCGACCACCAGTCAGCACGATCGTTCCGGTTGTACCGATCCTGACGATTGCGGGTCGGGTTGTGTGGCCTGCAGGCTCAGAAAATGCGGGTTCTGACGTGTGTAGCGACCGATAGAAGTCTGGGGTAATCGGACCCGAGCAAGGGACTCGGCTCGTGCAACGTGAAATGAACGTACTGGCGTTGGTAAAAAACTCGGAACGCTACGTCTTCCTTTACGATGACGACAGCACCGAGAGTGTCCTGCAGAAGCTGGGGCAATACGCGGCCGACGAGGAGCTGAGTTTCAGCTGGTACGACGCCGCCGTGCTCAGCCAGAAAGTCCGAAGGCTCAAGGAGGAAACGATCGCCAAGACCTCGGCGGTCCCGTCCTCCTCGTCCTCCTCGTCCTCCTCGTCCCCCTCGATCACCTCGGCACCTGCCTCGGCCGTGTCACAGCCCGAGCCCGATGCTCGACCTGAATCGGTACCGCTGCCTGGGCTGAGGTTTCGAGGTTCGGGTCGCTTCCTGCCCTGACGAATAGAGGCCTGTCATGCAGGCGGCCGTCGAGGGTTTTCTGCGATACCTGCGGATCCAACGCAACGCGTCTCCGCTGACACTGAAGTCCTACGGCACAGACCTCGCAGGACTGCTCGAGTTCCTGCGTTCGACCGAGGACCGGTTGCTCGAGCCTCGCGAGGTCACGATCACCCTGCTCCGCGGCTACGTGGCCGGTCTGCACCAGAACGGATACGCCCGCTCGACGATCGCTCGCCGCTTGGCCAGCACAAGAAGTCTCTTCGAGTACTGCCGCCGCGAGAAGCTCGTCGAGTCGAACCCCGCCAAGGCGCTGCGGACACCCAGGCAGGGACGACGATTGCCTCACTTCCTGTCCACCGAACAGGTGGCCCAGCTGCTCGAAACTCCGTCGATCGACCAGCCTGCGGGGCTGCGAGATCGAGCGATTCTCGAGACACTCTACTCGGCCGGCCTGCGGGTCAGTGAACTGGTCGCTGTGAATCTCGGCGACTGGGACCGCGACGCCAACGTGTTGAGAGTGCGTGGAAAGGGACGCAAGGAACGCATCGCGCCGGTCGGGCGGTTCGCCGCCACGGCACTGCTGGCCTGGCTGGAATCCCGCAGGCCCGCAGCCGATCTCGCACCCTCTGAACTCGATGCTGTGTTCCTGAATCGATTTGGACGACGGCTGAGTGCCCGGAGCGTCGGACGGATGCTGGAAAAACACATCGCCGCCGCCGGCCTCGATCAACTCACCTCACCCCATACACTCAGACACAGCTTCGCCAGCCACATGCTCGACGGCGGAGCCGATCTCCGCAGCGTCCAGGAACTGCTCGGTCACAAGAGCCTGACGACGACGCAGATCTACACCCACGTCAGTACCCGCCGACTCAGAGAAACCTACGAGAGGTCGCACCCGCACGCTCGAGGCGAGCCGACAGACGTGCACTCCGGACCTGGTACTCAACACCGCACCGGCTAGGCAGACGGCTCTCGCTTCCAACCCCGCTCGACAAACAGCGGCACGTGCTCGGGTGAAACGAACAGCCTGTCCTCGGAGTTGGGGATCCGGTAGTAATTCTCCGGTCGCAGCAACACCCCGTCGTCGGCGTTGAGGTCGATGACCCAACGCGAAGGCGGAGTGCGTCGCGACAGGAATCTCAGTTCAAACGGTTCCAGCTGCAGCGGATCGGTCGCGTGGAAGATCCCGCGATGAGCGGCCCGGGCGGCAGCCACGTCGCGGCGGACCCGGCCCAGAGACCGATCGAGCCACGCCTGTCGCTTCATCCCCTTCGGATCCGGAACCGCCTCGAGTACCGAGTCCTGCTTCCGCCACGGGTTGACGTTGGGCCAGATGAAATACGGACAGGCCTGCCCCAGCTTCAGCAGCCGCTCGTTGTAGCTCAACGGCCGAGGCGCGGGCTTGGTGCGGTTGGGCTGGTTGCGATTGATGAAGCAGAGAAATCGGCCATACCCGTCCATGATCTCGTATCCAAACACCATGAACATCTGGAACGTCTCGATCGTCTTCTGCATCACCTTGACATCCGAGACGATCTCTCGTTCGAGTGCCATTTCCGCGGCACGAGCATGATGGTGGTGATTCTCCGACGCGTTCTCCCTCAATCGCCCCTTCAGAGATTTCACCAGTTCGTCGGGCAGCGGGGCGCTGAACTCGGGCCACTTCTTCGCAAATGGGTCGGCCAGGAAGGGCTGCCAGCGAGCATCCTCGATGCCCACAAAACTGGTCGTGCCCGGGAACCGAAAACTCACCTCCGCGGTGTCGATCCCCAGCAATCGAACCCCGATGTCGCCCACGGCACTCACGATCACAGTGTCCCCGTCGTGAGTCTGCTCACCGACGGTTCCCTGCCGGTTCATCCGCTGGCCCAGCCGAGAGATCCCACTGGTGAGGTTGGTCCGGTCGTTGAATCGAATTGCCCGCGCCATTGATTCGCTCCCCCTGTTGACTCCCGGGCCCTGCCCGCTCGTGTCCCGCCAAGGAAGCGACGGGAACAGCCCGAGAGAACAGCACGACGGCCGCTGAAGCAGACACCCTTTTCATCCTCCGAGACGGGGCTTAGATTAGCCGGTGCGGAGGACACAGGCGAGGGACGAGGCAGCCGATGATCGTCAGTTGGGAGTGGCTGGGGCAGTACGTCGCGCTCGAGATGCCTCTCGAGGATCTGACCACGCGGCTGACCATGTCGGGGCTGAATCTCGAGGGGACCGAGTCGATCGGAGACGACACGGCGATCGATCTCGAGGTGACCAGCAATCGCCCCGATTGCCTCGGACACATCGGTGTCGCCCGCGAAGTCTCGGTCCTGTACGGCCTGCCTCTGGACACACCCGACCCCAGGCCTAAAACCTGCAACGACCCAGTCTCCGAACAGACCTCCGTCGAGATCACCTGCCCGGACCTCTGCCCCCGCTACACCGCGAGAGTCCTGCAGGGGGTCCACGTCGGACCCAGTCCCGACTGGCTCGTGCAGCGACTGGCCACAGTCGGAATCACCTCGATCAACAACATCGTCGATGTCACCAACTACGTGCTGCTGGAAACCGGCCAGCCGCTGCACGCCTTCGACTTCGACAAGCTCGACGAAGGACGGATCGTGGTTCGAGAAGCGACCGCCGACGAGGAATTCCAGGCGATCAACCACACGACCTACAAGCTGGCCCCGGGGATGTGCGTGATCGCCGATGCCTCGAAAGCCGTGGCGTTGGCCGGAGTGATGGGAGGAGCGGAGACGGAGATCTGCGAGTCCACCACCAGCGTGCTGATCGAGACCGCCGAGTTCGCTCCGCTGTCGGTCCGAAACACCGCCCGCACGCTCTCGCTGTTCAGCGACTCGTCGTTCCGCTTCGAACGAGGCATCGACCCACTCGGAATCGATTCCGCCAGCCGTCGCTGCTGTGAACTGATCCTCGAACTCGCCGGCGGCCAGCTGCTCGATGATGTCGTCTGGGCCGGGGAACCGCCGCCCAGCGAGCCGACACAGGTCTCGATTCGCTTCGACCAGGTCCCACGAGTGCTCGGCATCGATGTGCCCCGCTCCGACATCATCAGCATCCTCGAACAACTCGGACTCACATCGATTGAAGACTCCGCCGACGACTCGGCGTCTTTTGCCGTGCCCGGCTGGCGAAGAGACCTGTCTCGAGAAATCGACCTGATCGAGGAGGTCGCCCGTGTCTGGGGCTACGACCGCATCCCCGAAGACAACCGGGTCCCGCTGACACTCTCGCAGCCCACGCACCGTGACCGGGTCACCGGCACGATTCGCGACCTGTTGTGTGCCGCCGGCTTCCACGAAGCCATGACGATCTCGTTTGTCACCTCCGAGTTGTTTGGGCTGTTCCGGCCCGAGCCCGACCGAGAACCCCTCGCGGTCGAACACTCGTCCCGACGACAGGAAAACCTGCTGCGACAGAGCCTGGTACCCAGCCTGCTGCAGTCTCGACGAGAAAACGAACGTCATGGGTCATTCGGTGTCGACCTCTTCGAGATCGCAAACGTGTACCTCGAATCCGCTCCCGGGGCCGAGGGATCCGAGCCGACCCGCGTCACCGCCGTCACCGGACGCTCGTTCGCAGAACTCAAGGGCGTCTGTGAGATGATGATGGCCCAATTGGCCCCCCACTCACGCCTGAGCGCCGAACCATTGGAATTGGCCGGGTTCATCGAAGGTCGCGGTGCCCGACTGCTGCTCGAGGGGACTCCCTGCGGTTGGCTGGGTGAGCTGAGTCGCAACGCCACCGATCCTCTCGACCTCCGAGATGCCGTCACAATTGTTGAACTCGATCTCGCCACGATTGAAGAGGTTGTGGAGACCACTCGTCGGTTCGCCGAACTGCCGCGGTTTCCCGCCATCGAACGGGATCTCAACTTCCTGCTCGACCTGCACGTCTCCTGGGACGCTCTCGAATCGGTCGTCCGCGAGAACTCCGGGCCGCTGCTCGACAGCATCTCCTTCGGCGGCCAGTACCAGGGACAGCAGATCCCCGCCGACAAGAAGTCGTACGTGATCACGATCGGCTACCGCTCGGACCAGCGGACGCTGACC
>Ga0310125_10000519_pt1 | contig 18275 bp, 11 predicted proteins | sample CB11b_Tmax_Bot8__FD_203508 | JGI IMG/M metagenome (GOLD analysis project Ga0310125, IMG submission 203508) | Marine microbial communities from Western Arctic Ocean, Canada - CB11b_Tmax_Bot8 | ecosystem: Environmental > Aquatic > Marine > Oceanic | place: Canada: Western Arctic Ocean | collected... | reverse complement strand
GTGTATCCCGGCGACAAGAGCGTCCTGTATCGCAATATGGGGAAGTTCCGGTTCGCCGAAGTGCCGAAGGCGGCAGGCATGGATCGCCCGCAGACCTACCAGGCCGCGTGGGCCGACTGGGACAGCGACGGGGCACTCGACCTGGTCGTCGGTGGCGGGCTGTACAAGAACCCCGGCCACGCCGGCCACTGGATCAAGGTCCGACTGATCGGGTCCGGGCCGGTCAATTCGACCGCCATCGGTGCCTCGGTGAGAATCCGCGTCGGAGGCGACAAGCAGCGGGTGATCACTCGCCAGGTGACGTCGGGAACCGGACAGGGCAACCAGGCGGATGCCACGATGCACTTTGGACTGGGTGACCACTCCGGCGAGGTGACTCTCGAGATCCTCTGGCCAGGCAACCGCAAGCAGACGCTCAAGACGCCGATCGACCGCCAGGTGACGGTCCGTTTCTCCGGCAAGTGAGCCGCTCCGCGGTCGTGATAATCCCTGCCGTGTTCCGCCTGTTGACTCGGCCACGAATTCCCGTGGCCGTTTCTACAGCTGCGGGCCGGGAGGATCACGCCGATGGTGGTCACCGAGACCTGTTGTGTACGCGACCCGCTGCAGTGCATCATCCCGCCCTACATGCTCGAACGCCTGGCCGAATCGGGCTACCCCGGTCATCCCGATCAGGCCGACCAGGCCGAGTTGGCCGAGTTGGCCGAGTTGGCCGAGCGGGCTCGAGATTCGATGCTGCGGTCGATCGAGACTCGAGCATTCCGCGAGGCGACCCGGGCGGCTCCGCAGTTGCTTGTCAGCCCGTCGCCCGACGGAGGCATGCACCGCATGGTCTACGACGCGGGAGGTTCCTTCGATCTGCCCGGCAAGCTGGTGCGTTCCGAGGGTGACGCCGATACCGGCGACATGGCGGTTCGCGAGGCGTACCGCCACACCGGCAGCGTCTGGAAGTTCTTCAACAAAGTCCACGGCCGCAATTCACTCGATGGACTCGGCATGACGCTCAAGAGCTGCGTCCACGTCGGCCGCAACTACAGCAATGCGTTCTGGGACGGATCGCGAATGGGATTCGGCGACGGCGACGGAATTCTCTTTCGCCGGTTCACCCGGTCGATCGAGGTCGTTGCTCACGAGTTGGCTCATGGCGTGATCTCCTTCAGCGGGGACCTGCGCTATTACGGCGAGTCGGGTGCACTCAACGAGCACTTCGGCGATGTGTTCGGCGTACTGGTGCACCAGTGGAAGCGACGGCAGGAGGCTCGGGGGGGTGACTGGACGATCGGCAGCGACCTGCTGGTCAAGGCCTCGACCCGGCGAGCGCTCCGCGACATGGCCGCCCCGGGGACCGCCTACCGCGACGATCCGTTCCTGGGCGACGACCCCCAGCCGGCTCATTGGGACGACCGCTACCGGGGCGATTCGGACAACGGCGGAGTCCACATCAACTCGGGCATCCCCAACCATGCTTTCTACCGTGCGTCGGTCGAACTGGGTGGCAACGCCTGGGAGACTCTCGGGGATGTCTGGTACCAGTCGCTGCAGTTGCTGAAAGCCGACAGCCGATTCCAGGACTGTGCCGAGATCACCGAGCGGGAAACGGCTCGGCAATTCGGGGTCCGCAGCCGCGAAGTGAACAGCGTGCGGAGGGGATGGCGGGCGGTGGGGATTGTCGTATGATCTCCTGAAGTCAAGGTCTCAAGCGACCGCTCCTCCTGCTGCCCGAGGTTCCCCGATGCGAATTCACCTGGCACCCGGCCGACTCGCACTGCTGCTGGCCGGCCTGATGTTCTCCGTGGCGGGGTGCGGTGGCGACGAGGAATCTGTGGGCGGCGACGGGGGTTCGGCCCAGCTGGATCCGGCTCCCCAGTTTGATTCGGTTGCTGCCAACGCACGGGCGTCTGGAGCCGATTCGGCTGTGCTGCCGATCCCCGTCCCCAAGGCCGATTTGGACAAGCCGAAGAAGAAGGTTGCCAGGAAGGGGACCGACGAGGGGTTCGACGAGGACCTGCCGATGATCCCGGTCGAACAGGCCGGGGCGATGGTGGCCCTGGAGGCGGTTGGGGCGGAGGTCAAGCTCGACTTCCGCGATCGCATCGTCGACGTCGACCTCAAGGGCACTGAATTTGACGACAAGGCGGCCATCCACCTCGCAGCGCTCAAGGATGTCCGCTCGATCAACCTCTCCGAAACCAGGATCACCGACGCCGGACTGGTGCACCTCGCCAAGCTCCCCAACATCCGGCGGCTCTTCCTTTATGGAACCGGTGTCACCGACAAGGGACTGCCCCATTTGAAGGGACTGGTGAGTCTCGAGACGCTTTGCCTGGACGAGACACGTGTCAGCGACGAGGGACTGTCGAATATCCGGGGGTTGATGGCCCTGGAGGTTTTGCACCTCCGGAGCCGATTGCCGGTCAGTGATCGCAGTATTCCGCTGATTATTCGCTTCGAAAAACTGCGGGAATTGAAGGTCGAAGGGACAAAGATCACCCCCGAAGGCCTCGAGCGACTCAAGCGGAAGTTGCCAGATTGTCGAATCGAATAAATAGGTGGGCTGCTGAGGCAGCGAGCCTGCTGTCTGTAGAGAATTGGCAGAGTCGGGTGGTCGCACTTGACCGGGGATCAAATGTGGCCGTATCCTGTGAGGTAGGCGGGTGTTTGTGCGCCGGTCCTGCTGTCGGAAGTAAGAACGAGGGAAACGTGATGGCACGTCTTTTGCCCGTTGTGTTGGCCGCTGTGGTCGCATTTGTTGGTCTGGCCGACAGTGTTGAGGCCGCCAACAACGTGGTCGCCGCTCCGTCGGCAACCGATACCCGAATCAAGGTCCAGCACTGGGTCGCCGCACAGGGTGTGACCGACAAGGCGGTCCTGGAACGGATCGGCAAGGCCTGGGCATTCGACAAGCAGTCGATGTCGGGCAGTCGAGTACTCGACATGGTCGTCGGCACGTTTTCGAGCGTCGACGCCAAGACGAAGTCGTTCATCGAATCCTGCAAGCTTGAAGCGGGAACCCCCGTTCCCGCCGCTGGGATTCTTGAAGGGAAAGACGCCTTCTACACGGCCAATATGCAGCTGTTTTACGGCCGGTTCCTGGCCCAGAAGCAGATGTACGACGAGGCACTCGAGCTGCTTGCGGCACTGGAAACCAAGACGGTGGTTGACCCCGCCGGGCTGCTGTATTTCAAGGCGGTCTGCGAGCACCAGTTGCTGAAGAAGACCGAGGGCCTGGCGACGATTCGCACTTTGCTGGAAAACACCACGAAGGTGCCCCTGAGGTACAAGACCACCGCCGAGTTGATGCAGCACGACCTGCGGTCACTCAAGAAGGACTCGCTCACGGAAATCTCGCGGAAGATGAAGGACGTCGAGAGGCGTTTGGAGTTGGGACGAGGTGGCCAGCGGGTGCAGAAGGAAGAGGACGAAATCGTTGCCTCGCTGGACGCGATCATCGAGAAGCTGGAGCAGCAGGGCGGCACGTGACCTGGCTGTGGCAACGGCCCGGGTGGTCGTAATCAGTCCAACAGCCCTGCCCAGGACAGCTCGATTCGAGGTGGCCAGGGTCCCGGCAATGTCGCCAACAAGAACACCGGCACCCGCACCGGCTGGGGCGCCCTGCCTCCCAAGGCCGAGGCTCGTGCCCGCAACATTCTTGATCGCAACTACCCGGCTCACTACCGCAAGGCGATCGACGAATACTTCAAGCGGCTGGCCCAGAGACAGACGGCTTCGCGGAAGTAGTCGGCAGCAGGATCACGCAAAGGGGTCGGATTCACCACCGGTGGGTCCGACCCCTTTTGCATGCGCCGCCCCCCCGAACTTGCACCTCCGCGCCACACCGGGACAATAGGAACTGTCCCGCTCACTCAGCGAAGGGAAGTCCGATGAGACGCCTCGTGATCACGTTGTTCCCGGCTCTGTGCCTGGCCCTGTTCGCACTCGCCCCCCCGGCCTCCGCCGAGGACTGGCCGACCTATCGCCACGACGTCACTCGAGGTGGTGCGACGGGTGAGACTTTGGCCTGGCCGCTGAAGAGCCAGTGGACCTTCAGCACTCCCGTGCCGCTGAAGACCGCGTGGTCGGGTCCCGAGGGACGTTCGATCGAGGGCAAGGACCTGCACGACCGGGTCCGGTTCGACGACGCGTTGCACGTGGCGATCGTCAAGGGCAAGGTCTACTTCGGCAGCTCGGTCGATCATCGGATTCAGTGCGTCGATGCCGCCACCGGTCAAACGGTCTGGACCACCTTCACCGACGCCCCGATCCGGTTGGCTCCGAGTGTCGCCGACGGGCGAGTGTACATCGGCAGCGAGGATGGATATGCGTGGTGCCTGGATGCAGCGACCGGTCGGGTGTTGTGGAAACTGCGGCTGGGCCAGGCCGACGAACGGATCGTGGCACGCGGCGAGATGATCTCACGGTGGCCGGTCCGTACCGGGATCCTGGTCGAAGACGGTGTCGCCTACTTCGGGGCCGGCATCTTCCCTCACGAAAACGTCTACCTCGCAGCCGTCGACGCAAAGACCGGCAAGCCGATTTGGCGGAACGACCAGGTCAGCCACGGGAATGCGGGTCGAGCCGACCTGTCGCCGCAGGGGTACCTGCTGGCCACCAAGACGGCACTCTACTTCCCCTCGGGCCGATCCAGGCCCTCGACGGTCGATCGCAAGACGGGCAAGATCAAGGTCATCGCCGGTTGGCGAGGCGGCTCGTCCGGCGAAACACTCAACCTCTCATCCGGCCAGGTCGCCGGCGGCAACGTCGTGATTCTCGGCGGATCGCTTCGTACCTTCACGCTCGGCAGCCAGGTCGCCGGTGCTGCGGGTTCGACCTACGTGACCACCGGAGGATCCCTGGCGCGGATCAACCAGAAGATCTATGCGACCGTCAACGCCAACCGTGCCAAGCTCCGCAACGACCTGCGAGCCGTGTACAGCCTGTACCGCAGCGGGAAGATCGAGAAGCCTGAATACCTGGTCAAGGCCGAGGCGGTTCGATCGAAGCTCAACGCGCAGGAGGAGGTGGGTGTCGAGTGGAAGGTGAAGTGTGCCTCGAACTCCGCGGTCATCCTCACGGCCAACGCGGTGATCGTCGGCGGGAAGAACATTGTCGAGATCTTCGACGCGAAGACCGGTAAGCCGACCGGGCGTTTGGCGGTCGAGGGATCCGCTCGTGGGCTGGCCGTCTCCGACGGTCGCCTGGTCGTCAGCACCGATTCGGGTCACATTCACTGTTTCGCGGCCGGTGCCGCAGGCCGGCAGGTTGCCGAGAGCAAACCGGTTGCCGACCCGTATCCGCAGGACAAGTTGACCGCGGTCTACGAGTCGTCGGCCAAGGCGATCCTGGCACAAACCGGGATCCGTACCGGGTTCTGCCTGGTGGTCGGAGCCGAGCAGGGCCGACTGGCGTTGGCACTGGCTCGCAACAGCGGCTTGAAGATCTACGGCGTCGAGGCCGACCCGAACAAGGTGGCCGCGGCCCGCAAGGCACTGGTCCAAACCGGTCTCTATGGACACCGGATCACGATTCACGAGGCGGCTGCCGGCGAGATTCCCTACTCGAACTACTTCGCCAACCTGGTGGTCAGCGACACGCACCTGCTGACCGGCCGCGTTCCGGTTGCCGGCGAGGTGGTTGCACGTCACCTGAAGCCGTGTGGTGGAGCGATCTGCCTGGGCGGCACGCACAAGTTCGATGACGCGTGGCGAAACAGCCTGGGGCTGAAGGACCAGTCGGTGACCGAGCTGGGCGGGAGTTTCACGGTGCTGGCACGGGGCAAGTTGCCCGGTGCCGGTAGCTGGTCGCACCAGTACGGCGACGCCGGCAACACGGCCTGCTCGGACGACCAGCTGATCCGCGGCGGACTGGGGGTGCTGTGGTACGGCGATCCCGGCCCGGGCAAGATGATCAACCGTCACGACGGAGCGGTCGGCCCGGTTTCGACCAACGGGCGGATGTTCATCCAGGGCACCGAGAGCCTGATGGCCTACGACGCCTACAACGGCCAGTTCCTGTGGGACTTCAAGAACAGCAAGGCGATCCGCACCGGCGTGTTCCAGAACCACGCCCCGGGCAACCTTGTCGCCAACGACAACAGCGTCTTCATGATGCTCGATTCCCGCTGCCTGCAATTGGACGCTGCCACCGGCAAGCTCCAGGCCACTCACCTGCTGCCCTCGGGCAAGAACGTCAAGGAGCACGAATGGGGCTACGTGGCGTTGTCCGAGGGAATGTTGATTGGCACCGCCACCCGTCGCAAACGGCTCGATGCCGCACGGGCAAGGCGAGGCAAGCAGACGACCGATGCCACCGATGCGATCTTTGCCATCGACCTGAAGACCGGCAAGCACCTGTGGAGCTACCAGGGCAAGAGCATCGATTTCCGCACGATCGCCCTGGGCCCAGGACGCGTTCACTTCATCGACAGCACGATCACCGCCGAGCAGCGGCAGGCGTTGCTGAAGACCGACAAGACCGAGCTGCTTGAGCTCAAGGGCGAAGCACGCAAGCGGGCCGAGGACCGGCAGAAGCGGATCGATGCCCGCACCGCCATGGCACTCGATTCGCAGACCGGCAAGGAACTGTGGCGGCAGGGTGTTGATGTCACCGACACCAGCGACAACGGCATCGGTGGCGGTCGCCTGACGATGATCTACAAGGATGGAGTGCTGCTGCTGGGTGGTGCCAATGCCAACGGTCACTACTGGAGGCAGTTCATCGCCGGAGAATTCAAGAAGCGACGACTCGTGGCACTCTCGTCGGTCAACGGCTACAAGCTGTGGTCCAAGGATGCCAACTACCGGCACCGGCCGATCATCGTCGGAGGCCGGATCATCGCCGAACCGTGGTCGTACGACCTGAAGACCGGCAAGCAGACCACGCGGATCCACCCGCTGACCGGCAAGGAGGTGCCGTGGAGCTTCATGCGACCGGGTCACCACTGCGGCATGAACACCGCCACACCCAACATGCTCTTCTTCCGCTCGGGCTTCACCGCCTTCTACGACCTGCAGTCCGACAGCGGCACACGGCACTTCGCCGGGCACCGGCTGGGTTGCTGGATCAACGCGATTCCGGCCAACGGGCTGGTGATGATTCCCGAGGCGAGTGCCGGGTGCGTGTGCCTGTTCTCGATCGCCTCGACCGTCGTCATGGAACCGCGTGCCCCGCGACGTCCGTGGGGGATCTACAGCGGAGTGGGAACTGCGACGCCGGTCAAGAAGCTGGCACTGAACCTCGGAGCTCCCGGCGACCGCCGCGACGCGACCGGGAAACTGTGGCTCAGTTACCCCAGGCCCAAGTCTCCCAAGACGACCGGACTGGAACTGAACCTCAACCTGGGCGAGTCGTTTGCCGCGGGAGGGAAGTTTGTCAGTGACGATGGAGACAGCAGCGAGACGAGTACGAGTCCCGCTGCCTGGGTCTACTCGTCCTCGGCCCAGGGCATCAAGAAATGCACGGTCCCGCTGCGGGGCGTAGGAGATCGGCCGGCCAAATATTCGGTCCGACTCTACTTCTCCTCCGGACCAGCCAAACAGGCTGAGCCTGGAAAGCGAGTCTTCGATGTGCATGTCCAGGGCCAGGTCGTGCTCAAGGGCGTCGACGCGGCCAAGGCCGCCAAGGACGGTACGGTGGTGCTCGAGGTCCGCAACGTGTCGGTCAAGGATCAATTGACGATCGAGCTGGTTCCCAAGACTCCCGATCACCCGATGCTCTCGGGGATCGAGGTCTCGGAGGTTCCCTCCGGGGAGTAAACCCGAAGCGGGTGAGTCGTGGATGGGCCACGGGATGAGATGACCATGGAACCGGAACCGGAACAGGTACCCGGCTCGGTCTACGTCGACGTCGAGAAGATGCCCTGGCAGCCGACTGCGTTTCCCGGGATCGACATCAAGATCCTGTTCCAGGAACCCGACGGCGAGGGGTTCACCGCGATGTTTCGGGCCGAACCCGGTGCCCGGTTGCCGATGCACCGGCACCTTGGTGTCGAGCAGACCTTCATCCTCGAAGGCAGCCTGGTCGATGACGAGGGTGTTTGTACGGCGGGGAATTTCGTCTGGCGGCACCCCGGCAGCGTGCACGAGGCCTACACTCCGGATGGGCTGCTGGGTATCGGGATCTTTCAACAACCCAACGAATTCCTCGAGATGGATGGCAATGATGGCTGATCGGCAGGCGGTCCTCGACAAGATCGACGGCGAGTGGATCGCGGACCTGACCGAGGAGATGGTCAGGATTCCCAGCGTGACGATGAACGAGACCGAGGTCTGTGCGTACTACGAGCGTCAGCTGGGTGAGCTGGGGCTGGAGGTGGATGTCCGCGAGGTGACTCCCGGACGCCCGAATCTCTACTCGTGCGTCCGCGGCCAGGGCGAGGGACCCACCCTGATGCTCAACGGCCACCTGGACACGATCCCCAACCAGACCAACCAGTCGTGTTACCGCGATGGCGACCTGATGTTCGGACGCGGTACCACGGACATGAAGGGAGGCATGGCGGCGGTGCTGGGTGCGGTGAGGGCATTGCAGGAGTCGGGAACCACGCTGGCCGGTGACCTGTGGCTGACGGCGGTTGTCGGGCACGAGGAGCCCGAGGCCGGGAAGGACGGGCCCAAGGCTCTGATCCAGGACATCAACGACGGACGCATCGCCGCCGACCGGATCATCATCGTCGAGGGTGACGACGAGCTGTGGGTGATGAGCATGGGGTCGATGGTCTTCACCGTCACGCTGACGCCTTCAAACGGCGGCCGGCACACGCAGTATGTCGATTTCCGAGACAACCCGATCCGGTTCGCCGGTGACCTGGTCGCCGCCATCGCCGCCCGCCAGGACGAGCTCGACTCCGCGGACGTTCATCCATTGGCCGGTGCCGAGCGGATTGATCTGGGCATCCTGCATGCCGGCGATTACTTCAACCGCACGCCCGTCTCGTGCCGCTTCACCGGCACTCGTCGCTGGTCGCCGGGCAAGACCGCCGCCGAGGTGCTCGAGGAGCTTGGGCAACTGGTTGCGCCGATCGCCCTGGCCGGTGGGATGACGGCGGAGGTGACAATGGACCACGAACGCGAGCCGTTCGAGACCGAGCTGGATGACCCACTGGTCGAAGCCGTCGGGGCGGCACACCGGGAACTCTTCGACGAAGACCCCCGGGTGATCGGGCGGCGGATCGTCGGAGATGCCAACCTGTACGTGCACGGCAGCGGTGTGCCGACCATCTACTATGGGCCGAGTAACGAGACGGCTCATGCCGATATCGAAAACGTCTCGATCACCCGGGTGGTCGACTCGGCCCGCATCTACGCCCTGTCCGCAATGAATTTCTGCGGCGTCCAGTAGACTCATCTCAGGGACTGGCTCACCTGGCTGCCCCAGCAACCAGCACCCCCCCCTCTATCACGACAACTCAGCCGCGGTCCCCTGGATCGCCGCCCAGGCCCTCTCGACGTTGTCCAGCCGCGTCGACGTCTGGCCAATCGAAAATCTCAGCGTCAGCTGATCGTCGAGCACCGTGTGGGTCAGGAACAGCTCACCCGAGTCGTTGAGCGTATCGGCCAGTTTCTGGTTCATGTCGTCACCGCCGCTGTGGCGGAAGCAGACCAGGTTCAGCGATGGCTGGGCCGCCAACTCGAAGTCGCCGTCGGCCTCGACCCATTCAGCAAACTGTCCGGCCCACTCGACGTGAGACCGGATCTTCTGCTGCAGGCCCTCGACTCCGAAACTGCGGATCACGAACCAGAGTTTCAGAGCACGGAAGCGGCGACCCAGGGGGATGTGCCAGTCGCGAAAATCGACCACCTCGCCCGACTGCGACGCCCGGTTCCTCAGGTAATCGGGCAATACGCTCAGCGCCTGCAGCAACGGCTGTCGGTCGGCGACGAAGAAGCAGTTGCAGTCGAAATTGACGAACATCCACTTGTGCGGGTTGAAGGCATAGCTGTCGGCCAGCTCGAGACCATGGTGCATGTCACGGAACTCAGGACACACCGCCGCCGTGCCGGCCATCGCCGCGTCGACATGCAGCCAGGCTCCCTGTTCATTGCAGATGCGGCCGATCTCGGCCAACGGATCGACCGCACCGGATGACGTGGTGCCGACGGTGGCACAGACAAACGTCGGTTTCAGCCCGTGACTCGCATCGACGGCCATCTGCTGCTCGAGCCGATCGGGCCGCATTCTGCCCTCGGCGTCACTCTCGATCACCCTCAAACGATCGGTCCCCATCCCGGCGATCATCATCGCCTTCTCGATCGACGAGTGGGCCTGGTCGGAGGTGTAGGCGAGTTGCCACGAGTCGATCCCCTTGTGCCGCGTGTCGTGAGGCTTGCTGTCGGCCTGGCGGTGACAGGCGGCCAGCAGCGCACACAGCGAGGCACTCGAGGCGGTGTCCTGGATCACACCGCCTCCGTCGCCAGCCGAATGAAACGACGGGGGCAGATCGAGCATCTCGATCAACCAGTCGAGCACCAGCTGTTCGAGCTCGGTGCAGGCGGGGCTGGTGGTCCAGAGCATGCCCTGGACTCCCAGGCCCGCCGCGAGCAGTTCGCCGAGGATCGAGGGGGGCGAGGTGTTGGCCGGGAAGTAGCCGAAGAAGTTCGGCGACTGCCAGTGAGTGATGCCGGGCAGGATGACCCGCTTGACGTCGGCAAGAATCTCGTCGAACGACTCACCCTGTTGAGGTGCCGAGACGGGCAGCGAGGCTCGTACGTCGCCGGGTGCCACCTGCGACAGCACCGGGTACTCCTCGACCTGCTCCATGTAATCGGCGATCCAGTCGATCACGTCGCGACCGTGCTTCCGGAACTCCTCGGGGGTCATCACTGCGAGTCCTCGCGCGAGTGCAACAGCTTGACCAGCGACAGGTAGTCGGCGTCTCGCTTCGCAATCGTGTCGTCGATCGTCTCGGGGGGATACGCGTAGACCCCCTGACCGGTCTTGGAACCCAGGTCCCCGTCTTCGACCAACTTCCGGATGACGGCGGGGATCTCGGTGTCGCCACGCATATCGGGCACCAGGTTGGTGAAGGTGGCCGAGGAGATGTCCCAGCCGGCGTGGTCGATGATCGCCAGGGGGCCCAGTGCCGCCAGTCGCAGTCCCATGCTGCCGCGGATCGCCCGATCGATTTCCGAGGCCGTTGCCACGCCCCGATCGAGCAGGTCAAACACCTCGCGGAACATCGCCACCTGCACCCGGTTGACCAGGAACCCGGTCAGTTCCTTGTCGATGCGAACGGCCGTCTTGCCGATCGCCTCGAGTGTCGCCAGTGCGGTCACCACCGTCGCCTCGCTGGTCCGCTCGCCTCCCACCACCTCCACAACCGGGATCACGTGAGGCGGGTTGAACCAGTGCGTGACGATCGCCCGTTCGGGATGGGCCAGGTCACCGGCGGTCTGGGTGATCGGAAAACTGGAGCTGTTACTGGCCAGGATCGTTTGAGGATCGACCAGCGGTTCGATCTGGCGGAACAACTGCTGCTTGACCTCCAGGTTCTCCCACGCCGCCTCGGTGACCCAGAGTGCTCCGTCGACGGTTTCTTCGATTGTCTGGCAGACGGTGATTCGCTCGAGAACGTCGGGGACCTGGTCGGCTTGCAGCAGCCCGGCATCGGTGAGTTGTTCGAGGTTTTTGCCGATGCGGTGCAGGGCCGAGGCGGCGGTCTCGGGCCGTTCGTCGATTCCTCGAACCGAATACCCTCCAACAGCAAACGCCTGAGCGATGCCGTGCCCCATGGTGCCCAGTCCGATCACGGCGATCGGCGAGTGGGAGGGCAGCACATGTGATGCAGCGGGTCTGGCCTGGGGCTGGTTCATCAGTTCTCTCCCACCCAGGCCAACGGTGCCACCGCGGCCTGTTCGGTCATGACTTCGATCACGCAGGGTCCTTCGCCGGAGAGTGCTTCATCGAGTGCCGAGTCGAGTTCACCGGGTCGAGTGACCTTGATCCCGCGTGCGCCCATTGCCACGGCGATCTCGGCAAAGCTGGCGTCGGTGAACTTCCACAGGTCCCCGTGCCGCGGTCCCGGCTGCCCCCCGTACGCGTCGTCGACCAGTTCGATCTCTTGGTTCAGCGACGTGTTGTTGTTGACCAGCAGCGCACAGGTGATGTTCCAGCGAACGGCGGTCTCGAGTTCCGAGAGGTGGTACCAGAAGCCTCCGTCGCCGGAGAACAGCACGACGGGGCGATCCGGTGCGGCGAGCCTGGCACCCAGGGCCGCCGGCAGTCCCCAGCCCAGCGAGCCGGCCGCTCGGATGAACGACTGGTCGGAATGGTTCAGGTCAATCATGCCGCCGGTCCACATTCCGCTGTGGCCGGTTTCAGAGACCAGGATGGCATCGGGTGGCAACAGACGAGTCAGGTCGGCACAGATCCGTTCCGGCCGCAGCGGCACGGTGTCCGATTCGAGCAACGGGCGCATTTCGTCGTGCCAGGCTGCGGCGTATGCGGCCACCTGGTCGCGCCACGGTTGTCGGCTGGCCGCGGTCGAGTTGTCGACGATCTCGAGCATCTGGCCGAGCACGGTGGCGGCGTCGCCACAGAGACTGGCTCGATTCACGTAGTGCCGACCCAGCTCCTCGGCGGCGATGTCGAGCTGGATGACCTCGGTATCGAGCGAGGGCACCTGCCAGCGGGCGGTGACCTGGCTGCCGGTCCGGCTGCCGACAAAGAAGACGAGGTCGGCTTCGAGCAGTGCCTGGTTGGTGCTCTTGCGGCAGTAATGGCCCGGGACGCCGATATTGAGAGGATGGTTGGCCGGGATCGTGTCCTTGGCGTTCAGCGATGTGGCGACGGGGATGCCGAGTGTTTCGGCCAGCTTCAGAAGCACATCGCCGGCCCCGGAGCTCTTCACGCCACCGCCGGCAACGATGACCGGTTTGCGGGAAGCGGTCAGAACCGCGACCGCCTCGGCGACATCCTCGGACACGGCCGCACTGCGGGTTGCCGGCACGGCGGTGATCTGAGGTTCGCAACGGAACTCGGCATCGAGTTCCTCGAGTTCGATCTCGCCCATGTGGCCGAGCAGTTCGATGTGCGTCGGGCCGGGCGTGCCACTGGTGGCCTCGCGGAACGCCTGCCGGACCGCCTCGGGCAGCCGATCGATGGTCTCGACCCGGGTACTCGACTTGGTGACCGGTTTGAAGAGGCTGAAGTCGTCGATTTCCTGGTAGGTATGCCGATGCCGCGTGTCGTGGTAGGGGCCGCCGGTGACGGCCACGATGGGTGAGCAGGCGAGGTAGGGGTCTCGCAGAGCGGCGGCGAGGTTTGCGGCACCGACGCACTGGGCGAAGGTGACACCCGGTCGACCCGAGACCCTTGCGAAACCATCGGCCATGTAGACGGCCGATTTTTCGCCATGGGTCATCACGCGGTCGATTCCCGAGTCGCGGAGTTCCATCTCGGCGAGCGTCTGGTTGAGGATCGCGGGGACAAAGAAGACGTGGCTGACCTCGTAGAGGTTGAGCACATCGGCGAGGAACTGGGCACCGGTGAGTCGCGGCATGGGCGTTGGCTTTTCGGGAGAATCGCAGATGCAGTCTTCCTGTTCGGTTGTCCCGCGGCAAGTGTAGGCCGCCAAGGTACCCGTCATCGCCTTTCGCACTCAGCTTCACAGCTCACCGATCCGCTATCATTGACGACCACTCCATCCACATTCCTGGCAGGCCCACGACTGATGACTCGCCGATTCGCTTTGCTGGTCAACCTGGCCCTGCTGGCTGTGCCGTCGGTGGGTACCGCTGCCGAGTGGTCCGACAGCTTCTACCAGTTCCGCGTGCCGGTGGAGGTCGAGGTGAAGGCAGCCGGTTGGCATGTGCTGCCGATCGATGCCGAGCGGATCGTTCGTGAAATCAACCGGGTCGGGCCGTTTCGTTTTGATCCTCACTACCTGGCCTTCAACCAGGTAAAGCTGGTCGAGGTGGACGAATCGGGCGATGCGATCGGTGGTCCGATCGACGGAGGGTTCACGCTGGTGAGCAGCGGTCCGGAACGGGCCGGTGGAGTGCTTGGTGGTGAGGCCGAGAAGAAGACGATCGATGTGACGCCGGGCCGGTATCACCTGATGAGCTTCACGTCATCGGGTGGCGGCAAGTGTCCGGCGTTGGCCTACGAGCCGATCTTTCCTCCAGGCACACCGCTCAGGAAACACGTCTACCGCATCAGCTACGTCGCTCCACTGCTGCCCCAGGCCAGGCGGACCCACGACGTGCTGTTCGTGCCCGATGGCAAGCGGATGGAACTTCTGGTCGGTGGCCGGTTCATTGGCACCATCCACGACATCAGTGTCCGCACTGCCGAGATTCGGTTGATGGCCAACATCACCCGGCCCGGCGTGCATCGCTACCACCTCTACTACCAGCCGATGGGTAGCCACCACCTGCAGGTTCCGACTCGTCGTCGGAAGTCGCTGCCCGAGCAGACCGCGACGCTGCGGTCGGTTGGCACGGCCAGTGAATTCACAGGCGATACGCGATACCGCCTGGGGGATTCCGAATCGGTGCGGACGTGGTTCGCCGAGTCGACGGTCAAGATGACCCGCAGGCGTCAACCGCCTTCGCAGGTCCGCCGCGGCATTCGTCTGACCGCTGCGGCCAACGAATTTCAGTCGTTTCAGCTGGTGCTGACCCCGCGTAAAGCCACCACGCTCAATTCAGTCACGCTCTCGTCACTGGCCGGGTCGGGGGTGTCGATTTCGATGCGGACCGCGGAGATCCGACTGGTCGAGTACGTACCGATCAAGACCTCCAGCTACATCACTCCGGCACGACTGCTCGGTGAAGTCGGCGACCCGCTCGTCCCGCTGGATCGCCCCGTGGCACTCGACCCGCTGCACGGCAACCGCGCCGTGTGGATCACGCTGCAGGTTCCGCCCGGAACGCCGGCGGGACTCTACAGGGGAACACTGAGCGTGGCGTTCGAAGACGAGGGCCTGGATCTGCCGGTGGAACTTGAGGTGTACGGGTTCGAATTGCCCGAGTTCGCGTCGTTCGGATCAGACATGGGTGGCCAGTACATGGTCAAGCAGCTCAACCACCTCAGCAAGTCACCCCAACGCGTGATCGACTACCACGGAGTCTCGAGTAAGCCCGACATCCTGAAGCTGACCCGCAGCTATTACGACCGGATGGCCAAGTCGAAGTTCTATCCCAAGAACGCCGCGTTGCTGACCGAGATCGGGATGAACTGGACTCCGCCACCCAGGGGGTTCAACGTCGATGAGCCGGGCAACTTCATTACGCTGAAGGACTGGGACTTCGGCAAGTTCAACGCCGAACTCGAGCACTTCATCAACCAACGCAAGGTCAACAGCCTCTGCCTGCTGCATACCAACCCGACCGCCTGCAACCACTTCAATCACCTTCCCGGCGCACCACTCGACGGCCCCGCCATCTCCTCACCTCACACCTCGATGGGCTGGCAGACCTGGCGGAAGATGACGGTCGTCGCCTATGACCGGGCGAAGACCGACAAGAACACGATCGAAATCACCCGGAAGCAATTCGACAACGTGATGATGCAATTCTTTCGGCGGACCGCCAGGGAACTCGATAAGCACGGATGGCTCGACCGCGTCCACGTATTGATCGACGAAACCGAGAATCCCAGGCGACTGGCTCATTTCCTGAAACTGCTGAAGTCCGACCCGCTGACACGACGGATCCGCGTGGTGGCCTGCATGCAGGGGCTGGGACTGATCGATCCCGGATCACCGGGAAACGAGGGCCTGAAGGAATTCCCGTTTCCGGACCTGATCGATACATACTGCCCTGAGATCGACGAGAACTACGACCGGTGGATGCCGTACTACTTCGATGACTACAAGATCCCCCACGATCGACAGAAGCTGTGGTGCTATGTCGTCGCGAGCAGCCGGCTGGCCATCGACACGCCGGGGGTCAACAACCGCGTGCTGGCACTTGATGTGTTTCAGCGAGGCGGCAGTGGTGTGCTGATGTGGGAGTCGTTCGGGTGGGACCACCCGTATGGGAATTCGATCAACCCCTGGAAGGACCCCTATACGCGGCACGCCAATGGATCTCTGTCGTTCTTCTATCCGCCCCGGCGTACCGCCGGATCCACCGCGGCTGATTTCACGATCACGCCGTCCTTGCGGCTGGAGACGTTTCGCGAGTCGGTCGACGATTTTGAATACGCCCGGATTCTCGAGGACCTGGTGAAGGCCGCCCGGAAGAAGTCGATCGACACCAGGTCGGCCGAACGAACCCTGTCAGACATCAAGCGGTTCTTTCCCGAGAACACCAACTGGTCCCAGAACGCCGCCTGGCTGCTCCAACTCCGAGACCGCCTCGCTCGAGAAATCATCAAGCTGACCCCCACCCCGTAGGTCAGTCTGTGCCTGACACCCCACCCACCCTCATTCTGCTACCCTAACCCCACCCTCTCTTCTCCTTCCCGGAGCCCCCTATGCCCCGCCCCGCTGCCCTCTCCGTCCCTCTGCTCGCCCTACTTCTGCTCGCCGCACCCACTGCCCAGGCCAACAACTGGCCCAGTTGGCGAGGTCCGACTTACAACGGCGTGGCTCCCAAGGGCAGCTATCCTCTGAAGTGGAGTTCCACGGAGAACGTGGCGTGGAGGTTGAAGTTGCCGGGCAAGGGCACTTCGACCCCGATCGTCTGGGCCGACCAGGTCATCCTGACCTGCCAGGACGCGACCGGGAACACGACGCTGGCGTTGGACCGAGCGGGCAAGCAGATCTGGAAGACGAGCGTCGGGGCCACCTCGATCAAGGGCAAGCACCGCAAGGCGAGTGGCAGCAACCCGTCGCCGGTGACCGACGGCAAGCACCTGTTCGTCTATTTCAAGACCGGCGACCTGGCCTGTCTGACTCTGGCCGGCAAGCTGGTGTGGCAGACGAACCTGCAGAAGGCCTGGGGCAAGGACACGCTGTGGTGGGACCTGGGCACCTCGCCGGTGCTCTCGAAGGACAAGGTCCTGGTGGCGGTGATGCAGACGGGAGGATCGTATGTCGCCGCGTTCGACAAGAAGGACGGCAACGTGGCCTGGAAGCACGACCGGAATCTCGAGGCGCCGCTGGAAGCGGCTCAGAGTTACACGACTCCGCTGGTCCTCAACCGCGGCGGCTCCGAGAGGTTGCTCGTGCTGGGTGCCGACCATGTCACGGCACACGACTGCAAGACAGGTAAGGAGCTGTGGCGGGTTGGCGGTCTGAACCCGGCCGGGCAAAAGTACTTCCGCAGCATTTCCTCACCCGTCGTGGCCGGCGACCTGCTACTGGCCCCCTATTCTCGCGGAAGCACCCTGACGGCCATTCGGCTGGGTGGCCAGGGCGATGTGACCCGGTCGCACGTGGCCTGGGTCAACAAGGGAGGCGCCGCGGCTGATGTGCCCACGCCGATCGTGCAGGGCAACCGGGCCTTTGTCTGCAGCGATCGTGGCAAGCTGACCTGCCTGAACGTGAAAACGGGCAAGACGATCTGGAGTGGCCAGGCCGAGAAGAACCGGACGTCGTTTTCGAGTTCACCGGTGCTGGCCGGGGGTCGGATTTATATCACGCGCGAGGATGGCAAGACGTTCGTGGTCGAGTCGGGCGACGAGTTCAAGGTGGTCGCAGCCAACGAGCTGGGTGAGTTCACCGTCGCCACCCCGATCTTCTCGAAGGGCCAGATCCTGCTCCGCACCACCGAGCACCTTTACTGCATCGGCAAGTCGAAGCCGGCGGCTGCGGCCGGGCGATAGCGTCAGCCGGATCACCAGTTCGAGTGACAACCGTTCCCGAGTTCCTGTGCGATGGCCCCTGTGGTGCCGAGCGGACCATCGTGTTGGCTCATGGGGCGGGACGTGGCTGGGACAGCCCCTCACTGGCAGCGATCGCGGGGGGACTGGCACAGGCCGGGCACCGGGTGGTGAGGTTCGAGTTCCCCTACATGGTGAGATGCCGCGAGGAGGGGACCCGGCGACCTCCGGACCGACAGCCCGTGCTGCTGGAGACCTGGAGAGCGGTCATCGATGAGCTGGGACCAGGCGGACTGGTGATCGGGGGCAAGTCGATGGGGGGCCGGATGGCCAGCCTGGTGGCCGACGAGTGCGGCGTGGCCGGGCTTCTCTGCCTGGGCTACCCGTTTCATCCGCCGGCCAAACCCGAAAAGACGCGGACCGAACACCTGGCCGACCTGGTCACTGCGACACTGATCGTCCAGGGCGAGCGAGACCGGTTCGGTACCCCCGAGGAGGTAGCCGGCTACACGTTGTCCGATTCCATCCGCATTCAGTGGATCCTCGACGGCGACCACGACCTGGTGCCG
>Ga0310125_10000517_pt1 | contig 18290 bp, 18 predicted proteins | sample CB11b_Tmax_Bot8__FD_203508 | JGI IMG/M metagenome (GOLD analysis project Ga0310125, IMG submission 203508) | Marine microbial communities from Western Arctic Ocean, Canada - CB11b_Tmax_Bot8 | ecosystem: Environmental > Aquatic > Marine > Oceanic | place: Canada: Western Arctic Ocean | collected... | reverse complement strand
CGGAGGGATTAAGAATTAATCACCGGTTATCTTCTGCAGCGAGCTAGTCGAGCCCTAGCAATATTGCAGGATTCTTCCTGGCCATGAGGTCAATTTGAGCGGAATTGATCTCAGCTGTTCTCAAAGCCTGAATGAATGCACGCATTCCGGATGCGTGATCAGGATTGCCGGCTTGACCGAAATCACTTGAGATTAAAAAATTTTCCGCGCCGAGAGTATTAATGGCGTCAACATAAGCAAATATATCTAGAGCATCAGAATAAACTTCAAGCCAATCTAATTCGAGAATCGCTCCTAGACTTGCCATTTGCTGCATTTGTTCGAGTGAGGCACTCTGACCAAAAACGTGGGTTATTAGTATGTTTTCGACGCCCATTTCTATAGCTATTGGTAGTAGATGAAGAACTTCTTGAGGAGAGGAATGGCCCATTGCTAAAACGAGATTATGTTGAGCAATAAGGTTAAAAACTTCTAATAGTTCTGGTACCACCGAGCCATTGCGCATTACTGAGACAAAGCCGCCATTACTGCCAGCTCTTCTCACATAGAATTCTGAATCAAAAGTAGGCAACCAAACAACCTTGCCGTGTTCAGAACTGAAGGCAACCATTTGCCTTATCGCTTCGGGATTGATTCCGCCAACCGCACGATTGAGAGCCACACCACCAAAAACCTTCAAATCATTCACAGTTGTTGCAGCCAAGGCGGCTCGATCGGACGTAATGGTAAAGTGATTCTTTAACACTACACCTCGCAATCCGGCGTCTTCAGCTAATCGCACTGCTTCAAAATCATTAAATTCACGCGGGCGAGAGTCAGGGCCAGCGTGAACATGAAAATCGATAACGCCTGTTAAATCAGTTTCAAATTGTTGGGCCGATACGCTGGCGATAATTGATACAGATGCCACCAAACCGAAAATGAAATTGTGCAATGCATTTGGTTTATGCACTGCTTGATGTATTTTGGACACGAATAAGACCTTTCTTTTTGACAAAATTTTTCTAGTTCAAAACATGTCGCTCAAGCATTTTCCTTCTCACGACCGCTCCGTATACATTTCCATCATGATCGACGCCGACCCCCTCAGCCCCGGAGTGGTCATCCCGAAGCGGCTCCATGTCCTCGATAAATGCAGTGACAGTTCCATCTACTGCAGAACCTATGCGGATACCTTTCTTGATACCCATAAGCTCATTCGCATTGGTATCAGGACCTGATTCTGAATCCGCCACATAGATAGTGTCATCTGCTGTGATAAATATCCCACTGGGCCGGCCAAACTGTCTCCATTCATCAACGAAACCACCGTCTTGATTAAATATTTGAATTCGATTATTTTCCCGATCGCCAACAAATAAGCGTCCCTTAGAGTCCATAGCAATAGTGTGAGGCTCACTCAATTCGCCCGGGCCCGATCCTTTTCTTCCCCATGCTTTTACGAATGTACCGTCAGCTAAATAATGGACTATTTGATTGTTCAAACCATTGCGATGACTTTCAGCAACAAAGATATCCCCAGTGTTAGGATCAGTAACAACATCATTGGGTTGGTGTAATAAATTAGGCCCGGTTCCGCCCACGCCTCTTTGACCCAAAGTCATCACGAGTTCTCCTGCTGGACTGAACTTGAACACCTGATGACCTATCTCATTGTTCCCTCGAGCATCGGTAACCCAAAGAAAGCCATCTTTATCTACCGTTGCTCCATGAGGGAAAATGAATAAATCCTCTCCAAAACTATCCAGCAAATTCCCTTCGTAGTCATATTTTAGAATGGGTGGTTCAGATCGACCCTCGCAGGAATTATCCACACAACGATGCACTACATAAATGAACTGGCCATCAGGTGATGGCTCTACTGCGGTGACTGCTGCCCACTCCGTTCCTAAAGGTAATTGACCCCAGTTACGTTGAGTCAGATAGGTTTGCGGCAAATCGTTGCGGACACCATGCACAATAGGAGCCACGGATTGAGCCGCTGACTGTAAGAAAGTTATAGTCGCTAACAATAGAAGAATATAGCGCACGCTTAACCTCTCTTGACTGGATTGATTTTCTACATTCACGAGTTGGACTTTCCGTTTTCAAAATTCGGCGCTTATTATCTGAAATTCAGTATCCCACTGATTCCAATCGATATCCAATGAGGCTCTTATACTACGGTGAATCGGTACTCTTGCACCTGCTTTTCTAGTACTATTTTCTGTAATATTAAGAACTCGGGTTCGCTGAGGCTATTTATGCGGGATGGACAATAAGATGCAAAGAAACATAGGGTTCACAGATATATTCAATCAATCTCCGCAAAGCAAAAATAGAGCTGTAATGTTTACCACCTTCTGTTTGAGTAATTTCTTACTCCCGCTCACCTCACTGCCGTTGGCCGCTGCTGAGCTTGCGGAGAACGTAGTAACGTTTACTGAAAGTCAGGCTTCTCGAGGAAAAACTAACTACGACGAGAATTGTGCTTCCTGCCATGGATTTGGTCTAGAAGGATTTGGCTTGATCCCTAGTTTGGATGGAAGTTATTTTTCCGGACGCTGGGGTGATACTCCAGCGGATGAACTGGCACTTAATGTTAGGCGCATGCCACCGGGAGAAGAAAATTCTCTGGGAGAAAACAGCTACACTGATATTCTGGCTTACTTACTAAGGTCCAATGGAATTGCTGCCAGCGATACTACTCTGCCCGCAGACATCGTCAGCTTGGGTAATCTATTTATCCCAGAAGAAGCTTTAGGCAACTCAACCGCCACCGCATCAACCCCTCTCATCTACAATACTAATGGTCCTTTATTTGAATCTGAGTTGCTCACCAACCTAAGCCCGGTAACAGATGCAATGCTATTGAATCCGCCGGCTAAAGATTGGCTTATCTGGCGCCGAACCAGTAACAACCTTGGCCACAGCCCTCTTGAACAAATCACCAAGAACAATGTTGATGATTTACAAATGGCTTGGAGCTGGGCATTGCCTGTCGGAGCCAACATGATGACTCCTATTGTTCACGATGGAGTGCTATTTGCTTATAGCTTCGGCGATGTGTTGCAGGCTATTGATGCAGCCACGGGAGATTTGTTATGGAGCTTTCAGCGAGAACTTGACGGAGATGTGGTTCCGGATTCCAAAAAAGGCGTGGCAATTTATGCTGACAAAATAATTATCCCCACCTCTGATATGCATTTAATCGCTCTAGAGATGAAAACTGGACAAGTAGCTTGGGATCACAAAGTAGATGTCGGTGATGAAGATGGCCATTGGTTCAAGAGCGCGCCACTAATAGCTAAGGGTAAAGCCATAATCGGTTTAACTGGCCGCCAGGAAGTTGAAGGCGGCGACTTTATAGTTGCAGTAGACATGGATAGCGGTGAAGAGTCATGGCGTTTTTATACTATAGCAAGACCAGGTGAGCCTGGCGGGAATAGCTGGAATGGCTTGTCGTTAGAGGAGCGCACTGGTGGTTCTGTTTGGATTCCAGGCAGTTTTGATCCTGAATTAAACCTGGTCTACTTCGGACCTGCGCCCACCTATGACACTCACCCTTTGCGGCAACCTTCCACCGATCCAAACGTTACCAGAGACGCCTTGTATACCAATAGCACTATAGCCTTGGATGTTGATACTGGCGAATTAGTCTGGCACTACCAACATGCGCGCAATGATCAGCTAGATCATGACTGGGCCTACGAAAGACAGATTCTCAATCTAAATATCGAAGGAGTTATGCGTAAGGTTGTCGTCACTGGGGGCAAGCTTGCCATATTCGAAGCCATGGATGCCGCCACAGGTGAGTATCTATTCTCAATTGATCTAGATATGCAGAATGTTGTTGCGGAAATTGATCCAAGTAATGGCGAGAAATCTATCAATCCCATCGCTATTCCAGAATTAGACCAGGTGATCAGTCAGTATTCCATGCCGGGCATTTGTCCAGATTGGTTGGGTGCTCGTAATATGCAGGCAACTTCTTACAATCCGAAAACTAAAATACTGTATATACCCATCTCTGACACTTGCCTTGATGATGACACCGGTGAGCGTTGGCAAAAATATCCTGACAGAAGTACTGATCGCAGCTACGGCATTATCAAGGCAGTTAATCTTGAAACCCGCGAGGTAGTCTGGACTGCACGAAGAACCGGGCCGCAGGCAGCAGCGAATCTATCTACCAGCAGCGGCTTATTATTCATCGGTTCGGTAGATCGCTGGTTCAGTGCTTTGGACCAAGACAATGGCGAAGTTTTATGGGAAAGAAAGCTAGACAATGCACTTAATTCTTACCCCATAACTTATCAGGTTGATGGCAAGCAATATGTAGCAGTAGCTACTAACTCCGGTGGTATTCATACTCGTACTATGAGAACAGCAGCCAATATAAATCTGCCTCAGGAGGGAGCTACTCTTTGGGTGTTTGCCCTCCCTGACTAGGCAGAGTGCGTCATATAACTTTCTTAATAGCTTCACCAGTGCTCGATCGAATTGGCATAGTACTGTAGAAAAATCGGTGAACCGGTTTAATTCGAGATCGACCATGCTCTTCTATGAATAAGCCTCGATCTCTAAGCAGATCCAGACTATTAGAAAATGTTTTATGTCTGAGTTTTTCATCTGGCTTCGATTGTGGAGCAATATAAGTAAGAAGGTTATAGTAGATTCATAATCGAGCTAAAGGTGTCTCCATGAAATTAATTACCAATCTGACTATCGTATTCTGCTTTCTTAGTTCCAGCGCTATCGCCCAGGATTCCGGAGCTCCGCCAGCAATTTATAAACCCGGCGGAGAAATAGATGCAGAACTAGATCGAGTAGCTGCGAATTCTGCTTCCGCAGGGGGCTGGTCTGTAACTATAGCCCCTGGAATTACGGTTCGGCGCCGTGGTAGTTCCGTTCAACAATATGCAGTCTTACATCCTTTTAGTATTGAGATTTATCGAATTTTAGAAGGTAGCGGCACACTAGTTACTGGCGGACTTTTGATTCCGCCACTGGCAGAATCCGCAAGCCCAAATATTATTCGCACTCTAAATGGCGTAAAAGGTGGATTAGCAAGAGAAGTTAAGGCCGGCGATATTCTAGTTCTGCAACCAGGGACTCCGCATTGGTTTAGTAATATCGACGGAGGATCCATTACCTATATGGAGTCGAGAGTTCAGATCACTAGTCATCCGATTCAATATCAACAGGAATAATCTTACAGAAGTATTAACTTTAGTTTAATTTGATTGGGCTTAGATCAGTAAACTTAGAGACCAAAAAAGGGACTACCCGTGAAGGAAGCCCCTTTTTGTAAAAGTTTTTGCAAAATCTTCTAAACTAGAATCATTGCAAACTGTCTTCATTTAACATCGCACCGTTTCACAAAGTAACCACTCCCATACTCAGCAGTGGGGCGACACTGTTTAAGGCTTCTTGAATACCAAAAAGAAACGATCAGTCATGTTAGCAATACGGCCTACTTCCTGAGTTAGATCATCACTTTCCTCAAAGAACATATCGGAGATACGGTCCAGAACGAATCCTGCTCGCTGAACTTGCAAGATCACAGATACTGGATCTTCACGACGACCCAAAGCCCCAGATTCTTCTTGCATATGACGACGAGTATGATCAACAACCACATATTCCCCACCAGACTTAAGCGTTTCAAATACTTTTCGATTTATACGCATATTGTCTTCTTCATTGAAGTTATGGTACTCGCGAAAATGTAAAAACAAATCTGCAGTAGGTACACCGAAATCGATTTCACCTGGAACGTAGCGACCCTCGGTACGGCTGAAATTATTTTCTATTACTACCTGATGCGTCATTGCAAACTCAGGCTCTTCTGTCCAGTCACCCCAATTGCTAAAAGTACTCTCGTTATCAACAGTCATTAGATGGCCATTGTCTACCAGAACGGGGCCAAGAATCTTAGTGTAATAAGCTTGGCCTGCAGGCAAGAATTCGATAACAGTCATATCGTCTTTCAGACCGATAAAGTCTAGAGCAGCGACAGGATCGCGATCTGCATCACGAGCCAATTCTACGTCAGTACGATGTTCGCCTTGCATTGCTGCGGCGACTTTTTGCTGTAAAGGAGTCAGGTTTTGTGCGCTAGCCAGCACTGGTGCTAATAGGGCCATAATCGCAATTGTTATTGATGTCTTATATTTATGCATTTTCGTTCCTTACCGAGTTCACAGGGATTGATAAAATTTTCATCTATATGCCTTTCTAGCTTCAAGATTCTTGATGATCACTAGCGAGGTTTGGTCATATAGCCGGCAATCTTACTCCTTTGGAGGTCATTTTTCGAGTTTTCTCCATCAAGTTCCAACGTAATAGCAAGTCCGATAATTCCGAGGAGTAATAGCGGTAAGCTGACGGTAATGTCCACAAGGATTGATAGAGATCAATATTCCAATCCTACTACTCGCTGCAATGAATCATCACTATCGAAATCTGGAGCACCTATTATGTTATGCGTTTTTCCCAATCGCCGAGATAGAGTAGATGTCGAATTTACCGAAATGCAGGATGCCGAAGCGATGACGACAGCTCTCGATGAATTGTTTCTCCATCCCAAGAATATTGAACAAGGGAAAGAGCTTTATCGAATCAAAAAACTCCATTGGCAACCACTTGATGCCATCATGGTGGAGCTGTCAAAATTACCAGAGTTGTTTAGATTAATGAGGAAGGTTGATCTTATAGCTGTAGTAACTGAAAAAGAGTAGGTATACAAGGTTTGAGAATTCAAAAAAACGATTATTCTTTGCCTCATCATAAAAGGCTTCGACGCGGATGAAGAAGAGGAACCATAGACGCGGTCGGTCATGTTGATATAATTGAGTCTATTGTTATGAAAAAAAGTTAAGCAATCTAACAAGAAAAAGATAACAGATGTTAACCATCTATTACCTTTATAATTTTCAATCATATTTACTACTTCTAGATGTCACATGTACTAAAGAACGTGATTCTAAAAGACTAGCTTAGTTGCCACTTTCTTGTTCAGCTATTTGCTCCAGCCTACGCCAACCACCTAAAATTCCAGCCATTGCATAATTTCCTTCATGGCAGGCATATTCGTACATGGGCTCTGAGTTTCGAACCATAGGAAACATGACAGTCCACGGCTCAGTCCAGGTGGTATCGTCTTCGATGGTAAACTCGTATCCCAGGGTGTTGGTATTGATCATCCAGAATTTTTCTAAAAGCTGCATATTTTCGCTAGAGTTGCCGAAGGCGGTATCACGGAGAAAATATTTCGTCTCGACTATCAATGTATCCCCATCCCAATGTCCGATTGAATCACCTTCCCATTTGCGAGGGGTTTCTCGGTGCTCGGCAGCATTCATTCTTACAACACGGACGTTATGTACCATTTCATTGTGAATAACAACACTGTTTTCCGTTTGCACTAATTGAACATTGTTATTGTAGGCGCTGGGTATCATAGGTGGGCCGGAGTTGAATCCCATAATACAACGTTCTGCCAATGGCCGTGTTTCGATTCCATAGGCCAGGGCTGCAGCTTCCCGGCGAGCTTGCCGCTTAGAAGTTGCCGCTGGGGTAAGTTCAGGAATCCGACCATTTGAAGGGCTAACAACCAAGGAAGTTCGGCGATCACCGAGTATTTCTTGACCACGGTCGTACCAAAATTCATTGTAATCGCCAGTAGTTGATGTGTCGGTAAAATTATCCCGATCACGACGAACCCGCTCTTCCTCTTCAAAGACAATGGCTTCCTCTGCAGTTAGTACGGCTTTATCACCAAGAGATACCGGTCGCTGAAATGGAGTGATCGTTCTAAAATCCCAAACTCCTTGAAGATCCGGCTGACCATTCGCCAGCCTTGGAATATCAGAATTAGATTGTGCGTATAATTCCAAGGAGATAAAAGTAAGACTGGGAAGGATTATTGCAAGAGCTGCTTTTCTAAGAATATTGCGATTCATCATTCTGTTCTCCTGCTATTGCAGAGCGATCGAGGCAATTAATTTTTATTATTCAGAAACTGAAATTACGCCAGCACATCGCAATTATCAAGATAATTCGCTTAGGCGGGCTCTTATGACCTTATTTGGGCAAACCAGCTAAAAGGAACAAAAATGGAAGCTGGAGGAATAAGATGTAACCAGGGACAGATCACATTTCCCCAGTTACTTCTGGTTACCTAAAGGAAGCGCGGTCTGTCCCAATTTCAGTCAAGCAAAGTGCCAGCCGGCCAGGCGGGGCCAGATCGCAGTTGTTCAAGCGGTCGCAGCCCGCGATAGTCGAATTTCTGCACCCGTTTACCTTCATAGGTTTCGGTTGTGTAAAAATTGCCCTGCGAATCGGAGACGATGCTATGAGTGCCATAGAATAAGCCGGGTTGCCGACCACCTTCACCAATGACATACATGACCTCCAATGAGTCGCGGTGCACAACATGAACTTTCATATTGGATCCGTCAGCTACATAAATAAACTCTTGGTCATCGTCCTGGGAAAAAGCAATGTCCCAAGTGGCGCCGGCACCGACAGTCATAGGGGCGATTTGCGCTTCTTTTATATACGTACCATCCGGTCGAAACACCTGGATCCTGTCCGCACCCCTGTCACACACGTATAAAAGCCCGTCCTTCGACGGTTCGGCGCAATGGACGGGGCCAACGAATTGCTGCGGCAACGGTTCGCCAGGGGTGTAAGTGATACGGTCATCAGAGGGCTGATTACCGTAAGCCCCCCAGTAGCGTTTGAAAGCTCCCGTGGCAACATCCACAACAGCCACCCGCTTGTTGCCATAGCCATCGGCAAAATAGGCCTCGTTTGCATTCGAATCTATTGCTATTTCAGCTACGCGGCTGAAATGAGTGGTGCTGTTACTGTCAATAGGCTCTCCGGGTAATCCGATTTCACGCACAAACTGACCGTCACGGGTAAATACTAGGACATGGGAGTCACCACCACCATTGCCTCCTATCCAGACGTTGCCGTTGGGTGCGATTTCAATGCCATGGTTTGAGGCAGGCCAGGTATAACCTTGCCCAGGGCCACCCCATGCATTAACAAGTGAGCCATCGACATCGAATTCCAAAATTGGTGGGGCTGCTGTGCAACAATCTGCTATTCCATTGTCGATACCGATTTCCTGTGTGGCAAAATTAGCGTCGTCATTTCGGTGCACAATGTAAACATGATCACGAGCATCTACAGCCACGCCAATAGCGCTTCCCAATATCCATTTATTGGGCAAGGGCTGGGGCCAGAACGGATCCACTTCAAAATGAGGCACCATCCGCCCATTGCTGGCGGCAGTAACTGAGTTCTGTAAATAATGTTGGCCAACACCGAAGACTACAAGTAATGAAAGGACTAAAGTAGCAGTTATAAAGGAGCTCTTATTATCTTGCATGATTTGACCTTTGTTATTATGCGATTAACTAGCTGTATAGCACTTAGTTAGTTGATATTCCAGTAAATGCAGTACCAGCGCCTATAAGTATTTAAGGGTACAGCGAACAAAAAAAGGAAGCCATCACTAATGACAGGTATATAGCAGTCCTATCTTTTTGGTGGAACCTTCAGGTTTGTTACTGAGCGCATGTTATTGCGAAATAGCCGAAGCAATAGATTGACTGGCTAAACTTTTGTTGGCTAAAACAACGAGTAATCACAATGAAATTTCCAAAAATAATTCTTGTACTAGCAATTTTCCTATTCTCCAATTGTGGGAGCACTGACCCATCATCAATTGCAGGTGATTGGTCAGGCACTCTAAATATGGGTGACCAATCGATGCTATTAGTTATGCATATTATGAGTTCCGCTGAGGGTTATGTGACCACAATTGAGAGTGTGAATCAGGGCGGTGTAGTTGAGACTAAATTGATCCGAGATGGCGACTACTATGTTTTTACAGTAGAGCCGTTAGAAGTCGAGTATAGAGCGCGCCGATCAGGAAATTCTATGATCGGCGAATTTTCTCAGGGCAGCGCCAGCGACCCTAATTTTAGAATTACTCGAGCAGAATGATTCTAGTTAGTTGAAGTGCTTTTCACCTAACATACCTTAGGAGAAAAGATTTCATCACTGCATTACTCTCATCATTGTAGAAAACAGCATCATGATGAGCAGCACCGTGAACAACCTCAAACTGCACAGGAATTTGATGGTCTTTATAAGCACTGTGCAGCTCATGAGATTGATTGATCGGCATTTGCGGATCTTGATCACCATGCATCATCAGCAAAGGAGCTGAGTCTGTACTCACGAGGGCAACAGGACTCGCTAATGTGGCCAACTCAGCCATGTCCTCAGGTTGGCCTCCGATAAGTAAATCGAGAGCAGGTTTACGAACACTCAAACCATGAGGAGTAGACTGGCCGAGAATGGAATGCAAATTGGACGCGCCGTAATAACTAACCACAGCATGAACATCGGATGAAACATTGTCGTAGTCACCCACGCTACCTTCCAACAGCGGATGACCGTTGGAAACCCCCATCATAGCAACTAAGTGGCCACCAGAAGATGCACCAAGAATGCCTATCTTGTCGGCGTTATAGCCAAAGCTATTGGCATTTCCGCGCAGAAATCTAATCGCCGCCTTGATATCGTGAATTTGCGCCGGAAACATGCCCTCATGGGACATACGAAATTCAACGCTGGCAACGGCCATACCATCCTCGGCAAACGAATTAGCCAATCTGTTAATTGGCCAGCCGTCTTTCGAGCCGCCACGCCAAGCGCCACCATGGATAAATATCATCAACTCAGGATTAGAAGTAGACCTTGGAAGATACAGATCCAACTTAAGATCGAATCCATCCACCAGTGCATAGCTGATATTAGAAGTAATCTGAACTTCTTTAACCAGCGGCTCTTGCTGAGCTAGGACGGAGCCTGCAAAACTTAAAATTAAGAAAGCAAGGAGATTCGTTATTTTCTGAATAAACATAATATTTCTCCAAAGCATCATATTAAATGATTGCTAAATCCTGATTGTATTTTGTACCTGACTCCGCCTAGCATAAACAGCCAGCCCAGAAGTGTCTAGCTGTTAGCCTCCAGCCTTGAGACAAAACCAGCGACTTCAACGGAGCGAAAATTAGCGTAAACTATTACTCCTCAATTGATTTTAGTAGGAGACCCTACCAATGATTAGTGCCTTCGATCATGTTGCCGTACCCATGCAACGAGTAGATGAAATGATTGCCTTTTATACTGCTCTTGGCTGTCGCGTAGTGGAGCAAAATAATGGTGGTATCCACGCAGTAATTTTCGGCAACAATAAAATTAACTTTCACAGCCCTCAACTGTGGCAATCGGGTCAATTTAGCTTGCGCGGACCTTCCGCATTACCTGGCTGCGGCGATTTTTGCTTTGTATGGACAGCGAGCTCCAATTCCTTACTGTCAACGATAAAAGAAGCTGGAGCAAACATCGAAGAAGGACCAGTGGAACGCACTGGTGGCATGAATGAGGGCAGCACAAGAGGTATCAGTGTCTATATTCGCGACCCTGATTCAAATCTATTAGAATTCATAATTTATGGATAGCATCCTACAATTTTCCTCGTACTACTTTTCTGGTACTAAAGAGAGACTTGCATGCTGGTGGGTTGGCCAATTGTTTTTAGCATGTACACGAGAATTTTCGCAGATTCACTAGTACTCGCATTATCACTGCGCGTATGAATGCTGTCTGGGTTCTCATAGAAAATTTCACCTGGTCCCAGAGTAACCGCGTCCTCACCGTCCACTTGCATAATCACCCTGCCTTCCAACACATACACATAGGTATGAGCATTGTGACGATGAGGTGAACTTGTTTCGCCTGGAGCAAGCTCCAATGTCAGCATTAACAATTCTTGATTTTCTGGCAGTGGCGGCACCTCAAAATTTTCGGAGCTCAGCAATTCTGAAGCAAATACTGTGGTAGATAGCACACCACATAGAAGGATCAAGCACGCAAATTTTTTCATACAGTTTCGCTCCACTTCAATTGATACCGCAGATCTTGTTCCACTATTTACATCGACTAAGAGACTAGCACAATACTAGGGCTTCTTTTCCGGCAAATTGTTCACACAGCAATGAATATTCCGCTCAAATACCCTGCTCTCATGTTCTAAATCATAAGTTTGGGCTTATTTACAGCCAGATCAACAATTATTTTATTAAGCTGCATCCTTTTGCATCCGATTGGTGTCTCTAATAGTAGAAACAACTCAATTAACTGGAGAAAAAGATGGAAAATTTAGGTGTAGAAGCAGGTTTGGCGGCCCTTGCATTCTGGGGTTTGTTGCAGCGGACAGGGAAGTTGAAAGTGCTAAAACATGAGCCCGAACCCTCAAGAGATTTGGTGCCGCTGCGTGACCGCGATGCGCTTAGTTGCTCACGCTGCGGCTCTGCTTAGCACATCCGACAAATCCATAAGACTATTTAGATTGTGGCTGGACTTAAAATCATCAACATAGGGTAACATTGCGCGAATTCCTTTTGCTTTGGGTTCGAAGCCGTCATACCTCAAAAGGGGATTTAACCAAATCAAGCGTCGGGTAGACTTGCTCAACCTCTCCATTTGCCAAGCTAATCCATCTGCATCATCTCGGTCGAGCCCGTCGGAAATTATCAGCGTGATCGCTCCCTGACCTAAGACCCGACGAGACCAGAAATTATTGAAGTCTTTGAGGCAGCCTCCAATCCGGGTTCCTCCAGACCAATCATTAACTGAGTCAGAAATTTTATCAAGCGCAACATCAACATCACGATGGCTCAGATGGCGAGTAATATTGCTCAGGCGTGTACCAAAGACGAAGGCATGAATCCTATCGCGATCGTTCGTAATTGCATGCATGAAGTGGAGAAACATCCGTGAGTATTGACTCATGGAGCCTGAGATATCACACAGGATAACCATTGGTGGATGGCGTAGTTGGGGCTTTTTAAATTTTATAGAAATACCACCGCCGGAGCGCAATGATGCTCGAAGCGTTGAACGCATATCTATGCGAGACCCCCCATCGTCTTGGCGAAACCGTCGAGTAGGAACGTTCATTATTGGTAGTCGTAGTTTTGCGATTGCTTGTTTTGCCTGCTCAACTTCATCCGCAGACATGGTTTCGAAATCAATCTCTTGTAACACTTCTTTGTTTGAAAAAGTAAAACTTGCATCGAACTCTACTTCATCAGCGGCAGGTTCATCTTTGGATTTAGTGGCCACGCCCAGAGCTTCTGATAAACGCCGACTCATTTCCTCCAGCTCTTCGTCTCGTTCAACTTTGACCATTGGCAACATCGCTCCCATCATTCGATCCATTATTCGGGGGTTGCGCCAGAAAATATGAAAAGCCTGATCAAATAGTTCTCGCTGTTCTTCACGATTCACAAACAGTGCAAACATGCACCAGTAAAAGTCCTCCCGTTGGCCGATACCCAGAGTCTTAACTGCCGAAATTGCATCAAGCACGCGACCTGAGCCAACTGTCATACCAGCCGAACGGAGCAGGCGAGCAAAATAAAGAATATTTTCCGCCATGCGGCCATCGGTTGCACCGCGAGAAGAAGTAAGAGAATAGGCAGCTGCCATTAGTTTATGACATTGAGATTGGATACTTCAGCTTTCACTTGCTCGAGTAATTGAGCAGCTTCACTGCCTCTAATTTTGGCAATGTCATCTTGATATTTAAGTAAAGTACCAAGTGTGTTGTCGATGGCTTCGCTATCCAATGCGACTTTGTCTAACTGAGTTAGTGCATCGGCCCAATCGAGAGTTTCAGCAACTCCTGGGAGCTTGAACAAATCTTCATCACGAAGTTTTTGTACGAAAGCCACAAGTTGTTGACTTAATTGAACATCAATGCCGGGAAGTTTAGTACTTACAATTTCCATTTCTCGCTCTGCGGAAGGATAGTCCACCCAGTGATAGAGGCACCGTCGCTTCAGGGCATCATGAATTTCTCGTGTGCGATTAGAAGTTATAATCACAATAGGCGGCTGCGCGGCAGTGATTGTACCTATCTCTGGAATTGTAATTTGGTAGTCAGAGAGAATCTCTAACAAATAAGCTTCAAAGGGTTCATCAGTGCGATCCAGCTCATCGATGAGCAACACCGGCGGCCCACTTTCATCAGCCCGCAATGCTTGTAGTAAAGGTCTTTCAATTAAAAAATCTTTGGAGAAAACATCATCCGCCAGATCATCTTTTGATATTTCCCCTGCCGCTTCTGCTAGGCGAATCTCGATCATCTGCCGAGAATAATTCCATTCATAAACCGCCGAAGAAACATCGAGACCTTCGTAGCATTGCAAACGAACGAGACGTCGTCCCAGAGAATTTGCTAACACTTTAGCGATTTCCGTTTTGCCTACACCTGCTTCACCTTCAAGGAAAAGTGGCCGACCCATTTTTAAGGCAAGAAACAAAGTTGTAGATAAAGGACGATCGGCAATGTAATCGCTTTGATTTAGCAACGCCAATGTCGCTTCGATACTTTCAGGTAAAGCTTGTGTCATAGTTGGATCTATCCGCAGGCATCCACAGCGCGTTTAACCATGACCTTAACCAGATGCGCCCGATACTCTGCGCTCGCATGAATATCAGAATTCATACGATCGACAGAAACTTCTACTGCATCGCAAGCGTTGCTAGAGAAATCTTCATTGAGCACTTTCTCGAATTTCATGCCACGATATGCACAAGGAGTCGCTCCAGTTACAGCGACTCTATTACCGTCTACTGTCTTGGCGATGAAAGCACCCACAATAGCGTAGCGGGATGCTGGATTTTCAAATTTTATGTACGCAGCTGTCGTGGGAATGGGAAAGCTCACGGCAGTTATCAGCTCATCCTCTTCCAGCGCCGTTTCAAACATGCCAGTAAAGAAATCATCTCCAGCTATCTCTCGCTTATTGGTCTTAACGGTAGCCCCTAATGCAATAACCGCCGCTGGATAGTCAGCAGCTGGGTCATTATTCGCTATTGAACCGCCAAGAGTGCCGCGATTCCTGACAGCCGGATCGCCGATATTGCCTGCCAGTTTAGCCAATGCAGGAATGGCAGATTGTACTTCTGTAGAGACTGCCACAGCTGCATGAGTAGTCATTGCACCGATGACTAAAGCATCGCCTTCATTTGCTATACCCACTAAGTCACTCACACCACCGAGATCAATAACATCAGAAGGAGATGCTAATCGATGCTTCATTGTTGGCAGCATCGTCTGGCCGCCTGCAACAAATTTGCCGTCATCTGCATTTCCCATCGCAGCAACTGCATCATCAACACTGTTAGCCTTGTGATATGAAAAATCGTACATGGTAATTCCTCTTTAATTCTTTAAAGTTTTCACTTCCGTGATACTCAAGCCGCACCCTGAGCTGCGCGCCAAACATTTTCAGGAGTCGCCGGCATATCAATATGCTTAATATCTAAGGCATTCGTTATGGCATTAATCACAGCCGGCGGCGCACCAATTGCTCCGGCTTCACCACAACCCTTCACACCTAATGGATTGTCCGGGGGATCGGTGGGGGCGTAGTCCACGTCGAAGTTCGGCACATTGTCTGCACGAGGCATCGCATAATCCATATAGGTTGCTGTTATCAACTGCCCTTCGCTGTCATAGCGACATCCTTCTAACAAAGCTTGACCGACACCATGCACAATTCCTCCATGAACCTGCCCTTCGACAATCATCGGATTGACCAGTTTCCCAAAGTCATCAACAGCTGAATATTTAACTATCTCTACAACGCCGGTATCAGTATCTACTTCCACTTCGCAGATATGGGTTCCAGCAGGAAAGGAAAAATTAAGCGGGTCAAAGAAGGCATTCTCATCAAAGCCTGGCTCCAAACCTTCTGGATAGCTATGGGGAACATAGGCGTTGAATGCTACTTCACCAATATTCATGGCTTTGTCAGTACCGGCGACAGTAAAATTACCATCGGCAAATTCAATATCTCCTTCTGCAGCTTCCAACGCATGGGCGGCAATTTTTTTACCTTTGGTAATTAATTTTTCGCAAGCCTTGGCAATAGCAACTCCGCCAACAGCAAGGGAACGGGAGCCGTAAGTTCCCATGCCAAATTGGGTCTTAGCTGTATCGCCATGAATAACTTCGATGTTTTCGAAAGGTACACCCAACTGTTCCGTAACCAGTTGTGCAAAAGTAGTCTCGTGACCCTGGCCATGAGAATGAGTGCCCGTGAAAACTTGTACGTTGCCAGTTGGATTGAATCGCACTTGCGCGCTCTCCCAAAGACCAACACCAGCACCAAGCTGGCCAACAGCAGCGGATGGCGCGATACCACAAGCTTCAACATAAGACGACAAACCAATTCCCCGGCGCTTACCCCGAGCGATGGCTTCTGTAGCCCGTGCAGGAAATCCCTCGTAGTCAGCCAACACCATAGCCTTATCCAGGGCGGCCACATAATCACCACTATCATAGCACTGGACTACGGGCGTCTGATAAGGAAAGGCATCTTTAGGAATGAAGTTTCGCCGGCGTATTTCTGCTGGATCCAAACCCATATCCCGAGCAGCTACATCTACAAGTCGCTCTAATAAGTAAGTTGCTTCGGGACGACCAGCGCCTCGGCAAGCATCAACTGGTGCCGTATTAGTAAACACCGCTTTCACTTCTGAATAGATTAGTGGCGTCGTGTATTGACCGGCCAGAAGAAAAGCATATAAGTAGGAAGGAACCATTGTAGAAAAAGTGGACAAGTAGGCACCCAAATTGGCTTGTGTCATTACTCGCATGGCGAGAAATTTACCGTCCTCATCCATAGCCATTTCAGCAGTTGCAACATGATCACGACCATGTGCATCTGCGAGAAAAGCTTCCGTGCGGTCGCCAGTCCATTTCACTGGCCGTTCAATTTTTCGACAAGCCCAGCCAACTACTAATTCTTCAGCATAAACAAAAATCTTTGCACCAAAACCACCACCAACATCTGGCCCAACAACTCTGAGTTTATGTTCAGGTGCCAACTGGTTGAATGCAGAGAGAACTAAACGATGTACATGGGGGTTTTGCGTCGTGACGTGAAGTGTTATCTCTTCTGTCCCGGTATTGTATTCACCTAATGACGCCCGCGGCTCCATAGGATTGGTTACCATGCGGTTGTTTATCAACTCTAATTTTGAAACCTTATGGGCCGAAGCAAATGCAGCCTCAACTCCTTCTTTGTCGCCAAAGGGCCAGTTGAAACACATATTATTGGGTGCAACTTCATGAATTTGTGCTTGATCATCATCGGCGGCACGAGCGGTTTCAGTAACTGCAGGTAAAACGCCGTAATCAACTGCAATTTTTTCCGCGCCATCTTTTGCCTGAGCTAAAGTCTCAGCAATTACAATAGCAACGTGATCACCGACATAGTTAACTTTTCCCTGAGCAAGAGCCGGATGCGCGGGAGCTCGGTGAGGTTCGCCATCATCACTAGTAACTGTAACACCACAGATAAGCGGTCCGATGCCATCAGCAGCCAAATCATCTCCAGTAAATACTGCTACTACACCGGCCGACGCTGCGGCTGCACTGATATCAATACTATCTATAGTTGCATGGCCATGGGGTGATCTGAGGAAGTAAGCATGGGTCTGCCCCGCCACATTAATATCATCGGTATAGTTACCTTTACCAATGAGAAATCTATTATCTTCTTTTCTAAGTACACTGACACCAATTCCATTCTCTACCATAATTATTCTCCCATCGTTTTTGCGCCAGCCTTCACTGACTTAACGATATTGTGATAACCAGTGCAGCGGCAGATATTTCCTTCCAACTCTTTGCGGACAGTAGAATCATCCAAATCATTGCCATTTCGATTAACAATATCCAGCGCTGTCATCACCATGCCGGGAGTACAAAATCCACATTGCAGGCCATGGTTATCCATAAATGCCTGTTGCATTGGATGCATAGAACCATTGTTTGCCAGCCCTTCGATTGTGGTCACCTCACAAGCATCAGCCATTACCGCCAACATAGTGCAAGCCTTCACCGACTTGCCATCGACATGGACAACACAGGCACCACATTGACTAGTATCACAACCGACATGAGTCCCGGTTAGTCGAAGATTTTCTCGTAGAAATTGTACGAGTAACGTACGTGCTTCTACTTCAGCAGAAACTGGCTTCCCATTAACATTTATATTTACTATTGGCATGTGATTTCTCCCTCTGTCCAAGGTTAATTCTCTGGCTATATAACTGTTGATTTATTTTTTGGGGCAAGAATCAATCAAACAGTGTCAAAGATTACTCAACGCTCGTCAAGTTTTAGGTTAGGATTGCAC
>Ga0310125_10000514_pt1 | contig 18315 bp, 26 predicted proteins | sample CB11b_Tmax_Bot8__FD_203508 | JGI IMG/M metagenome (GOLD analysis project Ga0310125, IMG submission 203508) | Marine microbial communities from Western Arctic Ocean, Canada - CB11b_Tmax_Bot8 | ecosystem: Environmental > Aquatic > Marine > Oceanic | place: Canada: Western Arctic Ocean | collected... | reverse complement strand
GCTCTTTACCCTTAGTTACAATATAAGGGAATGGTTTAGCAAGGTCAGGATTGTCCTTTTTCTTCTTCTTCCACTTCTCCCAAGTCTTTGCCGACAACTCATTACGCTTATCCTTAGCGTCCATCTTGTTATCAAAACCAACTTCAACAACCTTTCGAGTTGCTACGTTTTTGACATTGTAAATGTCCCTATTTGCGGTTATTTGCATAGATTTATTCCTCTTGTTTAAGTTTTAATCGTTGCTCTTTTGCAACCCGTCTAATGCTTTCCTTTTTCTTCCTTGCTCGTTTTACTGAGGGCTTCTCAAAATACTTACGCATCCGCAGTTCTCTGAATAACCCATCTTTTTGAAGTTTCTTCTTGAGAACTTTAAATGCCTTTGTCACATTACCGTGACGTACAACTACTTCCATCTACATCCTTCCTTAATCTCGCCATCCCTCACCCTTTATTAGGTGGTGCCAGCGATGTTTTAATATCGTAAACCATAATCTCAATAGTGAATCTTCCTCATACTCACCGACATCTCTTACCATTAATTTGTATTGTCGATTATGAGGGTCACTAGGAGCCTGTAATTCTTTAAGAATTCTTGGTGGTATCATTTCACGTTATCTGCTTCCGTTTTATCCAATCTTAGTTCTTGAAAGATTGGTAAAAACAACGACCAGGTGTCGGAGTTCTTATCTTTAATTTTTTCATTATACTTAACTGACACTATCTTACCTATGAAATCCTTGAAAGGCAGATTTCGTTGTTCATCACTTAGGCCCGAACCAACATTCACTTTAAGAGTTCCATCTTTCGTTGTACACGATAGGGAACCTACCAAATGCTCGTATTTGCCAGTACCAAAATTTACTTCTTCCACTAGGAGGTCTGCCTCTAATTCTGCTTTCATCTTCACTTGATATTTAGAACGCTTATTTTCCCAAGGAGAATCACCATTCTTTACAATAATTCCCTCTTCGCCAGCCTCTAAGGCCTGTTTAAAGCAGAATTCTGCTTGTTCATAGTTATCTACTGGTGTTACTCGTAGAATATCAACCAATTGTTTTTCTTGAATATTATAGACCGCTTTCATTCTGTCATCAAGTACGGCTAGTCGGTCAAAATACGGTATCGTACATAATCCATTTTTGAAGTCTTTAAGCGGTATCATATCCCAACATACCAATCTTACTCGTGCAGTTTCTTCAGGTGTTATAGTTCCCTTCACTGCTTTATTTAGAATTCCATTACCAGTTTTTCTGTCAAGAACCTTATCTTCATCCTCATCCAGAACTAGTAATTCTCCGTCAAGGACTGCCCCGTGAAAACTGGAAAGGTTATCCAATGTCGCTGATTTGTAGAATATTGCCTTTACAAAATTATCGAAATGGCCATCTAACATAATCTGCTTACCGTTTCTAGAACGTACATCTACCCCACCTTCTTTATCGATGATAATATTTGCTCTCATACCATCCGCTTTCGTCTGTGCCAGAGCGGGATATTTGATGGCCTCAAAGTTTTTCTTGTTCATAGCACTCGCTAACATACAAGGATATGTATCGATAAAGCCCTTACCAAATACCTTGTTCACCGTCTTGATACTCACACCACACTTCAAATCCTTCGTTACCACACGCTTTATTACTTCTGCGTTTTCGTCTGTCAGTGACACAAGAATCTTCACCAGTTGCTCGATGGCCGCGTTACCAGTGTACTCCCTATTAGATAGAGTAGGTAACTGGTCTAATGCCCAATCAAGCGTCTTGGTAGTCATCTCACAAGACCTCTCAAACTCAGGAATCTTTCTCTGATAATACTGGGTATATGGGTCTAAAGCGGCCTTCAGAACTCGTTTCAATTGCTCGTGGTCCTCATTAATAGTAAGGACAGTCTCCTTAAACAATCGTGAGTTGTCACTTTCAAGTCTCGTTAAAATCTCGTGAACTTGCTCTGGTATTACCTTCTCTCCGTATGAATCGAATGGTACTCCATCTCTAAGTCCTATCATTTCTTCAGTGGTAGCGGGTGTCATATATCATCCTCCATTATGTCTTTAAGTATTTCATAAGACTATTATAGTCTCCTATTAAGCGTTTGTCAACCATTATTTGCGGTACAGTACGAACTTCCTGTCCTATTTCGTGGAAGAACTCATTCATTGATATATCAATTCCAACCTCTTTGTATGTGTATGCTAAACCCTTGCTTTCTAAGAGGTTCTTTGCTTTAACACAAAAGGTACATCCAGGTTTGCCGTATACCGTAAATATCTCACTTTGCTCGTCTACTCTAGCCATCTGTATAACCTGCATCTTAATTATCTCCTAGTTTGCTCAACCAGCCCATACACCAGATTATTACTTGAAGTATACTCATTCCTATAACCACATCTCGTGCCTTCTGCCAGTCGTTCATAATATTGGAGCGGGTGAGGAGAATCGGACTCCTGTCATCAGTTTGGAAGACTGAGGTAATACCATTATACGACACCCGCTAACTTAAAAGTCTGTAATAACATCAACTAACCTTGCTAATTTGTTTTGAATAAAATAGTCGTATAACTTCTTCCTTGAACCTTTTGGTTCCTTTGCAAATGCGTTTTGAATATCATCTATCAACAATTGAGGAATCTTCTCAAGGTTAACTAGTTCATCATTCCTCTTCCATCGTTCAGCCATCTCCGCAGTTGTACAAATCTCTTCAGGTTTCTGCGTCAACCAGACTTCGAGTCTCTTCTTTGATACTGGTGTTTGTCTGACTCCTTCCACAAGACAATCATCTTGCGATAAGAAGTTAGGTATTCCATCACCCCTATCACCACGGATAGTGTGTTCTTTAAGATACGCTATTGGAGATGGATGTCTAACAAACTTCTTTTGCATAGGAGAATACTGCTGAACTCCTTTGTATTTGTGTAACTGAATAAAGTCTTTATCGGAGGACAGAATACAAATCTTCTCTTCTGCGTGGTGATATTTACATATCACACCAATTACATCATCTGCCTCTGCACCCATCACCTCAATAAACTTATAGGGAAAATGTGTTTTCAAATCTTCTCGTAACTGGTCAAAGATTTTGAAGATAACTTCCCAATCGAAAGGAGACTTTTCTCGTCCCGCTTTTCGACCTGCTTTATATAGAGGGAATACGTCCTTACGCCAGTAGTGTCTACTGTCGTTGCATATCACCAATTCTCCGTAGGTCTTATTGAATTGCTTCCTATAGTTCCGAAGGGTATTCAATATCATATGTCTTAACAGGTCCTCTGATACGTCAGATTGTCTCTTGGCGTTCATCATCAAGGACCCAATCATTACTTGATTAAAGTCTACTAGTATCATTTTTGTGCCCTCTCCCACTCATCCATTAATTCATATATGAAGTCACGTAAAGAGTCCGCATCTTTGACTTTAACGTCTTTGATTTCAAACATAACTCCTTCATTCTTATATTTTATGTGACCAATCTCTAAAGAATTCTCTACCTTTTTCTCAGGCGGATTTTCTTTCTCATTAATCTCATTCACGAATTCCATAATTAGGCTACCTTCAGTTCGTTGATAAATTGTTTCGTGGTATCGATAATTCTCCAGGTTTCAATCTGCTTATTTAATGCCGTACCCTCATTTATCAGTTTACTCATCTCATCCTGACAGAGAGAATAAATTGGCATTTTGATTAATATATCTATTATAACAGGTTTAAAGGTCTTTGTCAACTCTTTTTTGATGGTTTCTCGGTTCTTATTTTTGAATTCCAGCCTTCCATCAATGACCATTTCAATGAACCGTACTTTTGCTTGAATCGTTCCAAGCCTAGTGGTGCCCTCTTCGATGAGGTATTCGTATCTCTCTTCAAATTTACCAATTCGATAGTCGCAAAAGTCTTTAATAATTCCAATAGGGGTGTCATATACTTTCAACTTTCCTTCGTGGTCGATGACTGTTATATTCTCGTTAATCTTTTTCTTCAGTTTGAATAGGGAGACTATCTGGTGGTCTTTCATTTTCTTACCACGCTTGAGAGTCACATCAAAATTGAATCCTGTCTTATCACATTTATCTGTATACGATACAATCTTTCCAGTGTCCTCTAATTTATCTAAGATTTGGACATAGGTTTCTCTATTGAATCCAACTGGCACCTCGGTAATCTCTAACTTCGTTTGACCTGTCAGAGTATATTCACCTTCACAATATGTAGCATCATTCTCTTCATAGACTTTTCCAGAGAACTCTGGGTAGTATGGGAGAAGTTTCTCCTTATCGATATTCTTTCCTTTCAGATATGCTTGACACACCTTAGCAATCTCTTTCGGATTACGTGGCTGTATCTCTGTAGCAAATCCAACAGCGATGCCTTTGATTCCATTCACTAGCACCCACGGAATAATAGGTAGATAGAATGCTGGTTCTGGGTCCTCTGGGTCGATGCTCTTATCAGCAACCATCGTATCAGCAAAATATGTCTCAAAATTATCGCTCATTTGGACATACGTGTATCGTGGTGCCGCGGCATCTGGTACCAGTCTCGACCCGAAACTTCCCTCACCCTGCAATAATGGTATATTATTCGAGTGAGACTGGACCATTTTCGTGATTGCTTCGTTTAGAGAGGCATCACCGTGATGATAATTGGCACTTGATATAGTATTACCACTTAATGAAGCGGTCTTGATACGACTAGTTTTGGCTGTTTTCAATGCGGTATACAGAATCTTCCTCTGTGATGGTTTGAGACCATCAATCATATGAGGAATCGCCCTAGAATATAGGACGTACTTACTGTAGTCTTTGTATTGTCCGTCTATTAGGTCAGTTACATTCATTGCATTAACCATTGTTTGCGTGGGAGTGAGTTTTTCCCGAACGCTGTTTCAAGTGAAGAACCCGCTCCACTGTCGTATTCAATGACCTCCGTCACTGGGTGGTTTATCATCAAGTCATATTCATCTATTGATAAACTACCTAATCCCTTATTATACTCTATTCTCCAACTCGTGTCAAGCGATTCTTTGGCGAAATCTGCCAGGTCGTAGTATCTTTTGACTGATTTACCTTTCTTGGCGATGACAATCGGAGACTTAATCAGTATCACCCTCTCCTCATCAAACAATTCTTTCCAGTTGGAGAAGAAGTTGACGAGTAGTGCGGCGATTGAGAATCCATCAAAATCGGCATCCGCTAGAATACCAATCTGTCCATAATTCAAATCGACTGCTGGTTCACCCAGTTCCAATCCGATGATGGACATCAATTCAGATAATTCTTTATTCTTCATAATCTCGGTAGGTTTCAGTTCTCTCACATTACGCACTTTACCACGCAATGGGAATCCACCGTGTATGTCTGTCTTACGGACATTAATCAGATTGGATATCGCTGATTGTCCTTCTGTGATAAACAGAATTTTATCGTCTGAATTCTTGCTTGATGCGGAGATATGAGTGGCAACTTTCGCCTTTTTCATACCCTTATTGGCTTTGCGTAATGCTCGTGCCTCAGCCAACTGCTTTTTGAGAAGGAGCGTTTCGATAATAGGTTGTATTATCTCCTCGTTCCTTAGAATTCGCCCTATGAATTTCTCATCTAGGAGTCCGTCAAAGAGTGGTTTAATATCGTTTGCATTGTTAGTGAGGCGTTCCTTCGTTTGAGAATCAAATTTTGGGTCGCCCACTGAATTCGTGATAGTCACGAATGTGAGGTGATTTTTGATGTCCGATGGACGTACTGTGAGGCGATGTTTCTTTTTAATTGCCTCTTTCAGAGTCCAAGAAATATCACCAGACACGATATCACAATGAGTTCCACCTCCAAAAGTGTCAATACCATTAATGAATGATATATGCTCGTAAGTCTCTGCCGGCAGGACTGCCACTTTGAATTTAGGTGTTTCAAGTATTTCATAATTATCGCCTAGTTTCTTTAGATATTGCTTGAATGTGCCTGCTTGAACGACACGGCCGTTGTATTTAAATTTTATCTTCGGAAAGCATACTGCTAAATCGTGTACACGCTTTTCAATCAGATTTTTATGGTCCTCGGTAATCTGTTTCATACCGAGTTTATCATAGTCTGGGAAAAATGATACGTAAGTTCCCATATTACCTTTGGTCTTGGTTATCTCTGTTTCTATCTCGCTCAAATTTCGGCGACATTCTAATCTGAAATGCTTTTTACCGTCATCTGTGTGAGCGATAAATTTCTTAGATAAGATATTGACTAGAGTTGACCCTAGTCCGTGCGTCCCGATTGAAACGTGACCATCATCTTCAAAGTTGGCACCTGCACGTAAGTTTGTGAATGCCAATTCTGCTTGAGTTTTGCCCAACTCTGGAACATCTACAATAGGAATACCACGACCGTTATCGGTTATTGATATTTTCCCATTATCTTCCAGATAGATTTTAATCTCGTTTGCAAATTTGAAATTGGTCCTAAAGCCTTCGTCAATGCTATTCGATACAATCTCATCAAATAGTTTTAAGAATGCTGGTACAATCTCAACTGTTTCTTTCACAATTGACCCGTCCCGCATCACCCATTTGTCGTGGCGACCCATAGTGGTGTCACCGACATACATTCCTGGGCGATGCAGAACGTGTTCAATTTCAGAAAGAACCTTTACATCGTTCTTTCGCATCGTCATAGACGTTCCTTATTCAAAAGTTGGATAAGTGATGCCTTCTTCTGTAAAAATACTAGTTGGAAAACCAATACTAATTACACTGTCCAGTCTAAATGAACGCCAGCCATCTGCTGGAACATCAAAGACTGCTAATGTGTGGGGATTTGGTGCCTTCTTCTTCTTTTCAGGCTTGGGCGCCTGTGTTGCTAAACCTACTGGCACTCGCTGTGTGAGAACTTCATTAAGCAACGTACATTCCATCACTCGTTCAGTTCCGTCTGCTTTGGTAAACGTAACGGTCGCTACGTCATTTCGTAGCATTTCAACTACGTCCTCTCGGGTGAGGTCTTTTTCTAGCCCGTCTTCCGTAACAAAAATCTTATATGTAGACATATTATACTCCTTCAGTCACTTCATCATTGATTTACTATAACCATTATACTCTAAATTGGGTACATTGTCAAGTCTTTTTTTGAACTATTTTCAATTCTTTTGTTTTTTTCTCCTTTCTGGCTATCATTTCCTTGATGTGGTCGCTCATTCCTGAGCCTCCATTCGTATTTGTATACACTCTGGGTGCTACTTCAACTAATGATTGCGATGGTTCATCGTAGCACTCGCAATCCAGAGGGCAATCTTCAGTCGCCACCCTAGTTTCTTTCACTGTCATTCTTCATCTCCTGATTGTTCGCCTAAGGTGATGTGGAATGCGTCATTCTTCATCTCCTGTGGGTCAGCGTCATATCTGCCGACCGTGACTTCTTCATCTTCTACATTCTCAACTACAGAGATTATCGTATTATAGGCCAAATCTTTGATGACCATATGGACTCCCACAGAGACTCCTGCTTTCCACCCACTTCTGTAAGAAAAGTAAGCACAAGCGGCGATACAAGGTATAAAGATTAATTGCCAAGTCTCTATGTACACGATTTCTCCTATATTATTGTAGTATTATACTGTATCTTCGGCTGGTTGTCAAGCGTTATTTTAAGTGTCGAACCAACTCCATATTACTGAACTTGGATGCCCTTCCACATTGTCCTGTCCGTCATTTGTATGAAAGGATAGTTCTTTGTGGAATTTATCTGTGCCATTTGATATTTCTGCTATCGTAGGAGTAGACCAATACAAATGACAGGTATGTCCTCCATAGTGATTCCCATTATATAAGACAATGGGATATATTTCACCTTCTATCATACTTATTGTCCCAGTGTTTGATACGTCTCCGTGAGAACCGGGAGCGGCCGCTATCCAGTTGCTTGATGTAACACCTTGCTCAACTTGTGTTGGAGTCTGGCTCGTTGTCCCTATCCACAAATAGATGGAGTCATCTCCTACTACTCTGAATGAATACGTTTCTGTCGATGGTGCTTTAAAATATCCTTTTATTCTATGTGACCGCCTATTTGTATTATCATCAATTATTACTGCCTGTGCATCAAAAGACCAGTCAATGGCGTTAGTTTCCCAAGTGTATCCTGCATATTGATATGTGTAATTTCCCCAAGAACTACTTTGACACTCCATCCAATTTCCTAAATCCAACGTACAAAGTATTTGGTCGTTTCCACTATAACCGAATGTTCCACTTCCATCACAATGAGATGGGCAGTGTCCGTTATTCCAACTACCACCACCTGTAGATGTACAACCGCTCGGATTCCCATCGTAGCCACTATTTCCGTTTCCGTTTTGGCCACCACCGTTGCACCAGCCATAATTTATACAACTTGAGTAGCCCATCCCACTGCCATCGGAGCAGTAGCCGTAGCCTGCATTGTACAAAGTTGAAAATGAATTATTACTATTATAACCAGGGTCCCAATTAGCCGGACTAATTTTCCATCTAGTATAATCTATCCCTTGTTTCCATTCCCATTTGTCCCATTCTGCCGTAACTTTATAATAAACGTGTTGTTGCTTTCTCGTGCCGCCTCTCAATAAGTCTTGTTTGGAATCAGAAAAATACATATATCCATCATCTGAAGTATGAGGAAGTTCACCACATAATGTCCATATACCAAGGGCATAATCTGAACCTGTGTACCATACACCATTTTTCCAAGCAGGCGCACGATATATTTTATATCTGTCTGGAGTACCGAAATTTCTATACGTGAGAAAATAGTTTTGTTGCGGTGCTAACCAACGTATCAATGGGGCATTCGCGGTGTTTGCAGGGTCACTATATCCGAACATTCCTTGAGGCTGAGAATATGTAGTATTAACAGTAAATGCGTGTGGCGGAAATCCTGTTTGTACATAATAGTCTGTGTCTATTTTGACCTCGTGTTCGTATGTATTCCATACTGTATTCCACGTTGTTACAGTTGTTCCATCCCACGTAAAGCCTGCATTTACGCAATCTGTTTCATTAGTATGTGTTACTACTGTCCAAGTAGCAGGAACGGCCTCACAAGCCGCCTGTGTAATCGTTACTCCATCTGAACAGGTATCAGTTGTGTCTGAACACTCATAAGTCGTAACATAAGTAGGAGCATAATCTGGAACTGGGTCTTCAAAATCAAATGTGCTTGTAATCCACCACGGATGAATAGATTGTCCGACATCTGCAAAATCTCCATAACCATTATGATTATCAGTAGTAAGAATTCTTATTGAATTATTTGTTTGCTCTAAATGTTTTCCCGGAACGATATGTGGTGCAAAAGAAGTCATTAGATTGTGATGTTTCCACATACTCGTAGTTGATGCTGAAGGAAGCCAGTTGTTGTCTACTGAATTAAAAACATTATCATCCTCGAACCAAGCCCAGAATAAGTGATTCCAGCCTGAGTTTGTTTGCGTATCTTCCATACACCATTCTTTAGTAGCATTTGAGTTATAGTGATTCCATTGTGCAGTCTCATCATTAGTAGTCGAGTATTTGCATTTTCCACCATTGTTTCCACCAGAACCTAGGCATTGAGAACCCACACTTGATGGATTAAATTGAACTTCCATAAGCCCTAGTTCTTCGTCATTTTTCCTGACACACATAACAGGACCTATTTGTTCTGTCACTAAAGGATACCACGTAGAAGGATTTGTCCACACTGAAGGATAAGTCCAAGTCTCGAAAGTCCACACTCCTAGATTCGCCAGACAAAGAGCCTGCGTAGTATTTGTTGTTGGGTCAGTATCACAAGAGCCAGCGGCCGCACAAGCAGATGGGTTTGCTGATATTCCGTCAGAACATCCTGAGTCTGTGCAGGTGCTTGAAGTTGTAAATTGTGGGTCAGAACATCCTGTCCAAATACAGGTTGGTTGAGTAAGTAATAACGGGTCAGAACAATGGGCTGGAGTTGTTAACAACTCTCTACAATATCCCCACATTGTAGAATTCTCGCAATCAGTTTGATTAGTATAAGCCGGGTCTGTACAATGACCTGTGTAAATAGGATGCCAAGATAAATCAATGTAAGGGACTCCGTCTAAGTCTTTAGATGGGTCTGATACTGTGCCGTGACTTTCAGCAAAATTAAGAGGGTTCCGTACTGCTTTATGAGTATAGGTAAGAAATTCTTTGCCTAGTAAGACTTGCTTATCAAACGTAGATATTTCATAATATTTTGCTTCAAAGGAACCAATTACCGAAACATTCGTAACAACCTCGTAGATTTCACCGTCAAAGAATTCCTCAAATTCTGATACAGTCACGCCTGAGGCGGCTCCTTCTCCTGAGAAGAATAGACGAATGATTCCTAGATTTTCGGGGGAGTTTGCCAGTGCATACGGTCCTACAGATGCCGCGAGTTTATTCGCTTTGTCTGTGGCTTCCAATGCACCGACTGAGCCTGTGACAATTTCTGTCAGAAGCATATTGCCTGCACTTGTAGGCAAACCAAAATCTATGACTAAGCCATTAGGGATAGATACTGGTTTATATGTGAGAATGTCACTCATATAGATATTTATGAGTTTTGGTCGCGGTATTTTGCTATATAATAGGAATCAATAATATCAGATACAGGAGATTGTCCTTTATATCCTTGGTCCCAAGGACCAAAAATTAGGGAGAGGTCATCACCAGTCTCTTCAGTGAATGCTTCATACATCAGCATCTTGTTGGCATTCCCTTTGCCAGTAGCGAATTTCTTTATTTCAGATGGTGCGAATATACTCATCTTAGGGGCTACTCTTTCTCTTAGTTTATACTTTAGGATTCCTGTATTTTCACCAATATTAAATACTTGTCCTTTAGCCCCAAAAGCATATCCTTCAATTCCAACATAATTGCGATACAATATGGCAGTGTCCTGTGCCATAATCCAGTTAACTGTTTGATTGGCAAGGTGGGTGAATCTTTCTAGGTTATCTTTATACTCGTATATGAGTAGTCCGACAATGTTTGGGGTGTGTTGTACTGCGAGTTTTTTATTCTTCGTAACGAACATAAACTTGCATTTTTCATATTTGAATGGGGATGCACAAACACAAACGGCAGGGGAGGTCATAGAATAATCTATTCCAATAATCATATAATCTCTTCATCAATATCAATTTGGATATCTTCTCCTTGACAAAAGGGACATCGTTCTATTTCATATAATTTATCATCTAGGTCGTGTTCTATAGTGCAGGTCGCTTGACACTCATCGCACTGTACGTTTATTATTATCATCCTTATAAATATCCTTGTTCTTTAAGTCGTATTTATAACGACAAATTAATAACATCAACTACAGAGATTATACCATTTATGAGTACCAATATTTGTCACGTTAGTATATTTTGAATCTACTAACAGTTGTTGTGCCTGGTCGGCACTATTACCGGTGTCTGAATACACAAGGATAGGAGTATTCGTCCCAATCTTTTTGTGTTCGTTGCACCAATTAATTACGTTTGCTGATGGAACATTTACTGAATTATGTATACGCCCTCCTGATAGATAGTCTACTGGATTTCTTACATCTATGATAAAGCCACCTGACCGGAAGATTTCTTGAATTTCATCGCAAGTCATTTTATCACCAAGAGACCCAAAAATTTGTTGCATAGTTTTTTGTTTCTCTACATCTTCCTTCATTCGTCTTGCAGTTTGCTTATAATAGGCCTGCATTACTTTATCCCAATCACCATTTGCTGGCATATTCAATTTCTCCCTACTAAATCATTTGCATCACGTTCTTCTCTTGTCAAATCCCGTGTATAGCCCCATCCGACATTAATTATACGTTTAAAACTCTTTGCGCCGCACTCACACTTGCCTATCTTTTTGTGCATAGTCTTGGACCATTTACACATTTCGGTCTTTACTTTACCACATTTCTTACATTCAAAATCAAAAATTGGCATTAGTCTTCCTCGTTAGCGAAATAATTAAAATTAATAATGACTCTCGCCTCGTGATTTGTACTAGACGTTCCACGGTGCATTGTATCACTAGGAAATGTAACTAGTCGATTTGCAACGCTTTCAACCTTTGTTCCATCTTCAAATTCTGTATATCCATCATTAGTATTTACATAAAAAATAGAAGTTGTCCATTGTTTCATTTTTTCTTTTGAAAGTCCATACATATCTTGATGAAAGGTATTCACATTCATATGTGATGTTCTTGTAAGGAGATTCATTTTTATTCGATATATTGAAATTGGACGTATTTTGTTCAATATGGGAGTTAATATTTTCATATCCTGATGGTAATCTGGCGCATTATCCCTATAAAAACCGTGAACAAATTGAGGCTGGTCCTTATTTCCATCTTCGTGCGTAACTTGGTGAGCGAAAGACCATAAGCAATCTGGACCTAAACAATATGATTGTAAATCTTTTAAATTAGCATCAAATAAAAAATTATCTAAAACTTGCATTATTTTTCCCTGTCATCTAGGGCGTGCTTAAAAGTTGCCCAATTATTATAAAATTTCTTAAAGTTACTTATAATCTTTTCCAAGACCACGACTTCTGCTTTTAATTCTTTTAATTCATCTTCTACTGTTTTTGGCGTAATCTCAACTACTACTACTTCTTTCTTCGGACCTTCTTTGAATACCTCTAAGCCTTCGGCCATATTTCTCCTTTATCAGTTGAGCCAGTTTTCTGCAATAAATTCCAAAAATAAATATATCTCCCGGTAGAAAAGCCCACGCAGAAGTTAAGTATATGTATGTCAGCCATAAACATTGCCCTACGAATCCACTGTAAGCACCATATCTTATATTGCCCTTCGACAGTAGATATATCGTTAGCGCCGTGGCGGTGTTCGCCGCGATTGCTAATCCCAGATAAGACATTTTTCACCTTTCTATACACGTTTCCACTTATTTAAGGCCATCTTCGCTTGTAATCCCTTAAACGTCCTCGATTTGATTGAATCGTGTAAATCTACGCTACTCATACCAGAAAGCACCATATCGTTTATATCCTTTTGCTGGATTTTCTCATCCCAGATACATACGGCATAGCCCTTTTCGATAAAGGCACCTATTTTTTTAATTATCTCTTTGTTCCTATTTTCATTATCCATTACAATAACAAATTCCGTCTCACTATTTAGATTACAAGAACTGGACAAGTCGCTTCCTGCCATAGCAATTGCATTATCTAAGAATAATGAATCAATCGGTCCTTCGACCACATATACTGGCTTTGATTCATCCATCTTATCTAACCCGAATAGTTTACATTCATCTTCTGTTATCTTTATAGTTATATAGCGTACAGGATTATTTGGGTCGAGCGACCTTCCTTGAAATGCTATCATCTTCCCACTCTTATCAAAGAATGGTATAATCAAACGTCCCTCGTCTTTCTTTACGTTGGGGAACTTATTCTTGACAATAGTGTTGGTCCAGGCTTTAAAAGTCTCTGTGTAGTACAGCCTCGGCCATTGCTGATATGGTATTTTTCTTTCTTTGACATATACTCGTGCAGGATGATTAATCTCCATCAAGTCTAAACAAGTAAGTTGCTTTAATGGGTCAGAGGTAAACGTGGGAGTTTTGTTTGTTTTAAAGAAATCTTCTTGCGGTCCAGCACCAAGATTTATTTTCTTGCCGCGACCGCGAGTGCCAAATTTCTCAAGCACATATTCCTTTTTCAGAGATGGTGCTACGTGGTCAATTAATTGAGTCAATCCAGTTGCTACTCCACAGTTGTGACATTTATACAACACATCACCCTTGTTCTCAAAGATGTATCCACGTGCCTTGATTTTATCCTTTTGAGAGTCACCACAGAGCGGACATCTGAAATTCCAGAGGGCTTTGCCCTTCTTTTTGAATTGTTCTAGACGAACCCCAAGGATTCCGATGTATTTTGAGTCAATATAATCCATAATATGTACATTATACACTACCCTCTAGGTAAAGTCAAGTTAAAAAGTCACATTCGTTACAATAATCTGTCTCATCCGAGGCATCCAGACGGACACAAGGCAATATATTACTGTAATCGTTGTTAGCCTCAGCGATTTCTTTTTGTTTGATATGGCATTCCCATTTCAAGGGACACGTACAGCAACACACTTTGGGGGTGCTTTCACGGAAAGGACATATAACTGGTATAATTGGACTACTACAAAATAGTAGTTTTATCTCCTGTGTCATTGTAGTTATCTTCTGATAACTTGAAAGACTGGGTCCGTTGGATGTTTCATCAACATTTGGCCTTTAGGATAAGTCTTTGCGTATGCAGAAACTCCTTTTGCCCACTTGCCTTTCCCTACGAATGAATTCCATCGTTGGTATTTTTGTCTACCAAGTCTGACTCCATCATAAGTGTTAGTATCAGGGGCTGTCCAATAGTTGGCACCGAACGCTTTACCGCACGGTTTTGTGAAGAGGGGTATATCTTTTTTTAAGTTTACTGCCCCGGCACCATCACCTGCCACATTTACTTCTTTAATAATATCATCAATCATTTCACTTTCTCCAAAAGTACGTGTTGAGCCATCAACACTTTAACTTGCATTGATTCGTCTAACGTCATAGTATCATTTATATATTCAATAAATGCTTCATCTAGCAAGACACCATCGGCACCGTGCTTCGTCATACCTTCTTTAAATAGAAAATATGCGGCGACTGCTTTGCCGAGTTTGCCCTTCATTCCGGGCACTTTCTCTAGTAGTTGCTTTAACTTACGAAGAAGGCGATGGAAGAGGGTGTAGTTGTTTTTCTCTTCCGGGGTCTTTCGGGTCTTTTTAATGACATTACCCTTTTCATCGATAATGCCTAACTTATAGGCTTCCCAATCTTCCCAAGGCATAGCGATAAACTTGGCAAACTTGTATACGAAATACAAGTCCATCATTGCTGACCCACCGCCTTGTCCCTTTTCGGACAGCGTTATTCTTTTTTCTTCTAGGTCAGTCATTGTCTCATATCTTCCCTTATAATATCTCGTACTTTGACATCTATTGATGTTAAAGATTTCATCTCTGGACTTAATGCGTTTAATTCATCCAAAAATGTAGCAATAATTTCGTGGTGCTTCTGGTCAATCTTGTACATCAATATACGTGTACACGGGAAAGGCCCGAAAACATTAACTAGAACCAACAAATGGTTCATCAATAAACGACTCTTTAATTCTCCTGTTTCTTGATACTTGGAGATAAGTCGCTTGATGTACTTTATCCTATTAATATCCTCATAAAACTCTTCACTTCCTTCACTCTGACGGTCTTGATAATTTGTCGCCATATAGAACATCATATTCTGATTGTTCAGTGTCGGAAAGTAAGACTCTTTTGTGTTCGGTTTTAATAGCATCATTTACTCTTGGCTCAAGTTTATCTGGGCACTTAGGTTCAACTTCTTGTGTAACAATTGTACTTATTACCTTTAAAAACATTTATATAGACCAGTATGGGACACCTTGAGAAGTTCCAGTTTGTGTGCCACTAGGTTTTGGTCCTTCTGACCAAGTGCCTGTGTTAGCATCACGCAACAAAACATTCTTGGAAGTCGCTTTTATTACTGCCTCTTTTGCCTTTTTGATTATAGATTTTCCTTTTTTCTTTGCCATATGCTCAATGAGTTCTCCAATTAAAGTTTCTTTTTTCAACCTTCTATCTAACTCAATACCAATGGTTCTTCCATAATCTTCAAGTTGTTTTTTAGATAGCCGATTTGCCATTTCGACTGCTTCGATATCATCTACTAATGTATCGTGTTTAAGACGTTTGTCCAGTTCAACACCAATGGTGCGACCGTATTCTTCAAGTTCGTCTTTACTCAAGTTTTTCAGGTCTGTCCTACTTTTGTCCATTTTTTTGCAAATCCTCTATCAATGTATCTGAAGAGGTTGCACTACGGTCATTAAAAGTTGGAGCCTCCTTCCTGTACTTCGTATTTTCAGCAATCTTTTCGTTCATAACTCTAGTTGCTGTTAACAATTTCTCATCTGGTTTTACTTCTTTAAGTTCCATTATATTCTCCTTATGCTATGTAACAATTCAATTCATATCCGTGCTTACCTTTGCCATAGATTTGAATTTGAAGTTTTTTGCGTTGCTCTTTGCCCTTCTTTGTTAAGGAAATCTTAAATGTGTTAGTCTTTCCGTCACTTGGTTTGCGAGGTCCTGTAGCGATTTGGTTGAAATAATCATCCATATCAACTTCATATCCTTGCTTATCTGCTACTTTAAGGGCTTCATCCACAGCAGAACTGTAAGTTTTGTGGTCAATTTTGTATTTGGCTTTCGCCTCATTGGCCTCACCAGGAGTCTTATCTTTATAATTCTTTGTTGTCTCGTCAGTTCCAAATTCTAGGACTTCGGGTAAATTCTCTGCTTCCCGATAACCACTGAACGATTCATTTTTGGCCGCACTGACTAACTTCTTATAGTAAGGATTGATAGTCTTGTACATCCATTTATTATCTTTCTCTGAAGTATGACCCTGCTTTTTGTTGCGTTTAAGGATTGCTTCTACTTCCTTTACCTCCTTTGGATTGCCAAATGCTTTTGCTAAGAGAAGATAGTTTTCGCTATGAGCGTTCCCATCTTCATTTTTCTTATACTTCTTGAGCAACTTCTTGTTCTCGCCTCCGGCCTCCTTTCTCAATCTAGGCTCCCTACGATTCTTGGAAGGGTCCTCATTGCGTAGATTGTCTCTATCGTTATTCATCGGGTCGTTGTCTTTGTGTCCGACATCTTTCCCCTCTTCACAATCGTCACCCATAACCCTTCGTGCTTTGTTCCTTGAGGACCGCCTAGCGATTTGGTCAGGAGTGCCTTGATAATTGTCATATTCTTTACGATAGTCCCTTTCTTCAGTTGTTTCTTCGTTTGCTTGTTTCAACGCATCTGCTACTGTTGGGTCATCCCCTAGGCCTTTCTTGATTTTCTCAATCTGTTTCCACGCCTTAGTCATTTGACCGCTACTTTTCTTTGCAATCTTCAACGCTTTAGCAATAAGTCCTTTGGGAAACTTGCCTTCCGTGATAGTGTCACGGTATTCTTTAAACTGTGTCGCTTTCATTTTACGTCCCTTCCTTAATTCCTTATATTCGTCGGTTGCAAATTCCCATTCTGCTTCAGTCATCTTTCGACCGCGCTTGGATTTTAAAGTTGTCTTTTGATACTCTTTCATCATATCTCTATTATACACTATGTTCCATCAAAAGTCAAGCATTTATTTCAACTGGGTACATCTGTGTCCCTGCCGTGTCCAATCATAGACTCGACATCCTTGTTTTGTATACTAGTTACTTCAGCGGCCCCGATATCCCAGACACCTATGTTTGGTCCTGTGTCTAAATCGTAGTACGCTTTCTTTTGTTCTTTACTACCTGCCACACGAGTCAACTGACGGAGTTTCCCATCAATAATAACTCTGCACGGTCCATCTTCAAGTCGCTTTAATAGTTCTTTCTTAGTCATAATGTTCACCTTTTATTTCTGCTTGCCTTGTTTGACACCTCTGTCTACTAGGCCTTTAAGTAAGTCGCCAGTTGGAATATTATCTACAATCCATCTATACAACTGTTTCTGTACACTCTTTTCTTTCTTAATACTCTTCCCTCGTTCTTTGAGAGTTAAGTATTTAAAGTCTTTAATTACACCGGTCGTTATCTTGGCGCCAGTAATAGAGGAAATACGTTCTACCTTCTTACTGTCTCCATACCATATAGTGTTCTCTCTGTTATTTAGCACTACGTGAATTTGACCGTTTATTGCTAATTTCTTACCATATCCACCAATATAGTCGTACATCGTCTGTGCCGCACCCTTATGGGTTTGTAACATAATATCCTCTGGCACGATACGACCCCTAGATGGGTCTAAATTATTGCTTAATGCAATCTTATAATTTGTCAATATCCATACTATATGTATATTCGCAGGATTGTATCCTGAAAGTAATAATTTAGGCATAAACTTCGCAATATCATTGATATTTTTCGCTGTAATATCAAACATAATGTTAGGAAGTATCTCTGGCTTCTCCATTTTATCCAGCATTTGGTCCAAAGTCTTATCTTTGATGCCTATTTTATCTATAAACAGATGCAGAGTATACACATCTTTTGGCTTTGTTAAGTCTAAGTTATGAATCTCCTCGAATTTGCCTGGTTTAAAGTTTAGTTTTGAATCATATTTCTTAGCATATTTCTCTGGGTCGCTTTGTATTTTAGCGATTTTTAAAAATGTTTTCTTCCACTCGTCTACATCACGTACTTTAAACTTCTCTCTTTCCATAAAATTGGCAGCGGCGAAACCCTTTCCAGA
>Ga0310125_10000513_pt1 | contig 18337 bp, 14 predicted proteins | sample CB11b_Tmax_Bot8__FD_203508 | JGI IMG/M metagenome (GOLD analysis project Ga0310125, IMG submission 203508) | Marine microbial communities from Western Arctic Ocean, Canada - CB11b_Tmax_Bot8 | ecosystem: Environmental > Aquatic > Marine > Oceanic | place: Canada: Western Arctic Ocean | collected... | reverse complement strand
CTTGGGCGGGCCGCCCGTCGCGACGAGCGCGTGGAACCGCGCGTCAAGTCTGGCGCGCACCAGCTGTTCCGCCTGCTGCGCGCCGAGCGGCAGCGCCGCGGTGCGCTCCGCAAGCGTCGGCGGCAGTTCGACCTCGCTCCCAGCCAGCCGCAGCGGCGGAATATCGGTCTCGGGATACATGCGCGCCGCGCCCGGCATGGGGCGCAGGTAGCGGCTGCCGCCCTCGGCCAGCACGCGTCGCACTTCGTGCGGCACGCCGCCCTGCCGCGCACGGTCGCAGGCGCGCTCCAGCGCCGCTGTGGCGACCGCCTTTTTCTCGAAGACCAGTATAAAAGCGTCCGCTTCCCCGCAACCGAGCTCCGCGGCGACCGCCGCCGCCTCGTCAGCCGAGACGCCGTGCGCCGGCAGTTCGTCGCTCTGCAGCAGCCCCGCCACGCTCGCGCGGCGGGCGTGGTCGGCCAGTTCGCGTCCCAGCCGCGGGTGGCCTGCCGGGGATTCGGGCGAGCCGAGCAGGCCGGCCCAGCTCGGCAGGCAGCAGCCCCACGCCTTGCGTGGTTTCTGCAACAGTTGCGTGACCTCGGTGGCGGGGCCGGGCTCGCACGCTTCGATGGCAGCGAGCGTCGCCTGCCGTTCCATCTCGCGCTCGACGACCTGCGGCATCGTGCCCAGATTCTGGAAGCCTTTCAGCTCGACCCGCACGCCCTGGGGAATCGAGACATTTACGTCCTGCCGGATGGTGCCGAGCCCGCGCCGCACGCGGCAGGCGCGCAGCAGCTGCCCCATCGCGCGCGCCGCCGCCTGCACCGCCTCGGGCGAGTGGAGCTGCGGCGCGGTCGAAATTTCGAGCAACGGCACCCCCAGCCGGTCGAGCAGGAACTGGTCGTTACCGTCGCCGCGCCGGCAGGAATCCTCCTCCAGGCAGAGCTGCTCGATATCGATGCTGCCGCCCTCGTATTCCAGCCGGCCGCCGGTGGCGACCAGCGCGGTGCGCTGGAAGCCGGTGGTGTTGGAGCCGTCGACGACCACCTTGCGCATGAAGTGCATCTCCTCGAGCGGTTGCGCGCCGAGCAGTCTGGCGACCTGCAGCGCCACCTCGACCGCCTCCGGGTTGGGGCCGCGTGGCGGCTCCTCGTCCGCCTCGACCAGGCAGTTACCGTCGCCTTGGCGGTAGCCGAAATCGCGCACGTTTTCGGCCGCGGCGGCCGCATCGACCTGCCCCATCTCGCTGGCGGTCGCGTGCAGCCGCCGGCTGAAGCCGGGGTCGGGGCTGCCGTCGGCGGCGGGGCAGCTGCAGAAGAGCTTGCCGTAGTCGAGCTGCTGGTGCACCTCGAGCCCGGCGGTGAGTGTCACGGTGGCGGATGCTCGCCCGTTTTAAAGGAAAAGGCGTGCTTCTGCCGCTGCAGGAGAATAAGCGCCGCCAACCCCAGGACGGGCCCCATCAGCAGGAAGCCGAGTGCGAGCGCGCTGAAGAGCGCACCCAGCTGCGCCGCCAGGAATGAGCTCCGCTGCCACGCGGCCCACGCGCCGCCGAGCCCGATGAGCGAGAAGGCGAGCATCAGGAACGGGCACCAGGCGAACATGCTGCGCCAGAGCCCCTGCACCGGCTGCTCCTGCTCGGTCGCGCCGCCTTCGCCCCCGAGCAGGGTGAAGCTGAACAGGTTCACGCCGGCGGTCGGGTCCATTCCGGGGTCCTGTTCGGCGATGAACACCTCGCTCGTAGCGTTGCGATGCCCTGCCGCGGCGACTTCGAGCGAGCGCATGCCGCTGCTCACCACCGTCGTGTAGACCCCCGGCGCGCCCGCCGTAAGGTTGGCGGGCGCGCCGTCGACCAGCAGCGTCACATTGCCCAGCGGGCCGGTGGCGTTGGCGACCTCGACCGTTATCCGGACTTCCTGCCGCCCGTCATATTCCTCGGGCATGGCGTGGATGCCCCACGCAGTCACCAGTCCGGTGAGCGACGCCGCCAGGATGAGCAGCGCAATCGCGAGCGTCCCGCCCGCCTTTGGCCGCTCGCGTAGTGGCGGCCCCCGGTAGCGCGGGTAATCGTCAGGCACCGCCGGCGGTGCGACTGGCGACTCGCCAGCCGCGCCCGCTCGCCGTGGGGGGGGTCGCCGCGTCCCGGCTGGCGCCGGGGGGCCGGCGGGGACGACCTTAATCGCGTCGCCGTCGGGCAGGAATTCGAGCTCGCCGCGGCATTCGCGGCAGCTGCTGGTCGCACTGGTGTCGTCGTCGGGCAGCAGGACTGATTGCTCGCCCTGGCAGACCGGGCATTCGAAAGCGTGGCGGCGCATCTAAGCCACTTCGGGGCCGGCCGTCGAGCCCCGGGCTTCGCCCTTGCCTTTCTGGAACTTGACCTGCGGCACCTCGACCTTGACCGGCGGCGGCAGGCCGAGCTTGCGCGCCAGCACGAAAACTTCGAACGAGCCCTGCGACAGGACTGCGTTGTGTACCTCCTCGGCGGCGCCGTCGGGCATCTTGTGGTCGCGCTCCCAGAGCTTCTGCACTTCCTTCGCGGTTCCGCCGTCGCCGCTGGCGTAGGTGACTTCGCCTTCTAGCTGGACCATTCCCAGCCCGCCGTAGGTCACAGTGTAGCGATATTCGACCGTCGCGCGCTCCTTGCCGGCGTCGCGAATCGAGAGCACAGTGGTGTTGTGGTCAATGCGCACCTGCTGCGGCCGCCTGCTGCGGCGATGGCGCCGCGCCTCGATGCCGGTGATGCGGAAGCCGCTGACGCCCATGCGGCCGCCACCCGCGCCGGTTTAATCACCTTTGCGCCGGCGCCCATCTTTTTTTTAAGCCATGCCCGTCCGCCGTGCATGGACCCGCGCCTCGTGGCGGTCAGCCTGCTGCTGCTGGCCGCGACGCCGAGCTGCCAGGAGCCGAACCCTGCGCGCACCATCGTCAGCCTGCAGCTCGACTGGGATGGCGAGCAGGCATGGGTCTACCTCTATTCGACGCCACGGGTGCGGATGGACAACCTGACTATCGCCTTCGGGAACGATACGCTGCGCGAGCTGGGGGTCTACACGCTCCAGCGTGCGACCGACGCAGTCGAGTTCAGCCTGACGGTCGAGGCAGAGCTCTCAGGTGTCTTCTGGGGCTTCAGCGGCAACATCACGCTCGAGGACCAAGGGCTCGAGGAACCGGAGTATCACGCGCTGGTCAAAATCCTGGTCGAAGGGGAGGAGCCGGACGAAGAGGACTGGGAGCTGCCGCGCAGCCGCCCGCTGGAGCGGCTGCCATGAACCTGCTGCGTGCGCCGCTCAGCTTTCAGTTCACGATTGCCGCCGTGGTCTCCTTCCTGATTTACCTGGTGCTGTTCCAGCTGGGCTTCATCGACTACTCGGTTGGCTGGCTGCTCACCTTCTACACCTTTGAGGTGTTCACGGTCGCGCTCTTCGCGGTGCTGGGCGGGGTACTGCTGGGGATGTTCATCGCTACGCGCGCGCTCTCGAGTCAGGGCTTCACGCCGTTCGAGGTTTCGATGCTCAAGCTGCGTGATGACGTGCACAAACTGCGCGATGAGGTCCGCCTGCTGCGCGAGCCGGATGAAGGCGAATTTGAAGAGGAATTTTCGGAGTAAGCGTTTTATAAAAATCGCGGGGGTGGCCGTGCATGTCTCGCGCGACTCTGTCTGGCGCCCTCCTCACTCTGGCGCTGATGCTGCTCTCACCACTGGCTGGCCTCAGCCTGCCCGGTTCCGACAGTGGACTGCACCCGGCCAGCGGCCAGGACGCAAGCCGCACCCACGGTCCCTACAGCGTCGACATCTACCCGGCGGGCGAAAACAGCCCCGGCGATGACCAGCTGACTCGCAACCAGAGCCGCAGCTTTGAATTCACGGTCGAGAATACCGGCAACGACTCCGACACCTACGACATCACAGCGGTCTGGACCGACAGCAACAACCTGGGCTGGAACTGCGTTGCTGACGTAGCCTCGGTTTCGCTCGCGGCTGGCGCGACCGCGTCGGTCGAGTTCACTTTCTCGACCCCACGCGCCGGCGTTTACGACGGCGCCGAGAAGCTGTTCAAGCTGAACGCCACCTCTACCAACGAAACCTCGGTGAGTGACAGCGAGGATTTCAACATCCGGATTGACATGAGTTACGCGGTCGACCTCACCACCCGCGGCGACGCGGCCAGGTCGGCCGAACGCGGCGGCATTGTGCGCTACCAGCTCGATCTGACCAACGTCGGCGACAATGGCGACAGCTACCGCATCTCGTTGGAGCACATCCCGTGGGACTGGAGCGGGTCGCCAACTGAGACCAACATCAACAACGTTGCGGCCGATGAGATGCGCAGTTTCTATGTCGACATCGACGTGCCGGATTCGGCCGAAGAAGACGAGTATGCGCTCATCACCGTGCTGGTCACTTCCAAGACCAGCAGCTACAGCCACATTGACGCTGTCCAGCAGGTCAACACCACCGTCACCGACGGCCGCACTTACGGGCTGACGCTCACGGTCGACGACGGCGCGCAGGAGACCATCCCCGGCAAGGCAGTCAGCTACTCGCTGACGCTGCGCAACGACGGTAACGAGCCGGACAGCTTCGCGCTGGACGCCTCTGCGCTCCCGGCCGGCTGGAGCAGCTCGGTAAGCCCCGACTCGGTCGCCGACCTCGTCCAGGGCGATACCGCCGACATTTCCTTCAGCGTCACGCCCCCCACCGACGCCGAAGAGGACGACTGGGCGGCCGCTGACGTCAGCGCGTGGTCGACCGGCCGCAACCACCACCGCGACTCGGCCGCGACCAACACTTCGGTTCGCATCCCGGTCAGCGGCGTCTCGTTGTCTAGCGACGCGGCGGGCAAGGATGGCACGCCCGGCACGACAGTCAGCTTCACGCTTACGCTGGAGAACACCGGCAGCGACCCTGACAGTTACGACCTCTCGCTCACCAAGCCACCCACTTGGGATATCTCGCTCTCGCAGGTCACGGTCGAAGATCTGGCCAACGGCGGCAGCGTCACCATCACCCTCTCGGGAGTTATCCCCGGCTTCGCGCACGACACCGATTCGGCTGACGCGACCGTTACCGCCACTTCGCGCGGCAACAGCTCGGTCTCGCAGGCGATTATGGCGACCTTCTCGGTCGACACAGTCTACTCGATGTTGCTCTCGGTCGACGGTTGGCAGCGCACCGCTAACCCCGGCAACAGCACCACCTTCAGCTTCACGGTCACCAACCTCGGTAACGGTGTCGAGGACTTCACGATAGACCACACCACCCTGCCGGTGGGCTGGGACGTCAACGGCCTGCCGCACGCCGACCTCGCTGGCGTCAGCGCGTACGGCGGCACCGCCTCCTTCCAGGCCACCCTGACGGTCCCAGACGATGAAACGCCGGGCTGGAACAATTTCACGGTCAGCGTCGCGGTCAAGGACAATCCATCCCTCGAGCAGTTGCAGGCAATCGCCATCGAGGTCGAGAACTTCGCTGCGATGACCGTCGCGGTCGACCCCGCGGCCGCCAGCGGCGACCCGGGCGCGACCACCAGCTATACGTTCAGTATCACCAATACTGGTAACTCGGAAGATACCTTCGACTTCTACATCGACGCCCTGCCCTCTGGCTGGCAGGCGCAGTACCGGATTTCGGACGGCGGCGCCTACGTCAGCCAGATTTTGGTCCCGGTTGGCGAGACGCGGGTGGTCGACGTGTTCGTGACCACGCTCGCCAGCGACGGCCCGGGCGAGCGCAGCCTCACCCTCACCGTGCGCTCGGGGCTGAACCACCACATCACCCGCGATTCGACCCTCTCGCTGACCATCGCCGAGACGCACGGCCTCGAAGTCACGACCGGTACCACGGCCAAGGATGGTGGCTCCAACGAGGCGATTCCGTTCTCCTTCACGGTCAGGAACAACGGCAACGCGCTCGACTACGTTTCGCTCCCCATCCCGACCCCGCCGCTGAACTGGGAGGCGACGCTCTCGGACACCCAGTTCACCCTCACCCCCGGCGCGAGCAAGACGGTCTACCTGAACCTGCGCACCCCAGAGGGAGTATGGGGCGGCAGCCACACAATCATGGTCACCATCAACTCTGATGAGACTGGCGAAAAGCACACGCTGAATTTCACGGTCACGATTCCGGCCAGCCCCGGCCTTACGGTGATGCTGGTGCAGAAGAATAACGACATCAAGGCGGGCGAGGATGGCAGCTTCACCTTCAACCTCTCCAACACCGGCAACACCTACGAGCAGGTTTCGCTGAAGGTGCAGGGCAAGTATTCCAGCTGGTTCAACCTCCCGCAGGCGTCGGTCAACATGGCCCCGGGCGATACGCGCGAGATAACGGTCATCGCGAGCCCGCCCGGCAACACCCCCTCGATGGACACTACCGCCAGCTTCAGCGCCACGCTCAGCAGCAATGGCGAGTCGATTCTCAAGTCACTGACCCTCAGCATCGAGGGCGCCCCGCCTCCGCCGCCGACCGATGATGGCGACGAAGGCGGCTTCTCGATTCCGGGCCCCGGCCTGCTGGCCGCCTTCGGCGCGGCTGGCGCGGTCGCGCTGCTGCGCCGCCGTCGGTGAGTCCCCCGCCCAGCGAACTGGCAGCGCTGCGCGAAGCGACGCTCGAGCAGGCTCGCGCTGCGCTGGTGGAAGCGGTGACACCCGACCGCGGGCTGCTGCAGGGCGTCAGGGCGCTCGACGAGGCGCTCGAGGTCGCGAACCGGCTCGCCGAACGGCTGGCGCGCTGGGCGGCGGAAGCGACTGGCGCGGCGCGGCAGCCGCCCGCGGCGGAGCTGCCGTCCGACGCGCCGGAGCCACTACGCGAGCTGCAGGTCGCCTGGCGGGAGTCCGAGGCGCGCTCCGCGCGGCTGCGCGACTGGCTCGAGGCGCAAGCGCCCGACGTGGTGCCGTCGCTGGCGGCGCTGCTCGGTCCGCTGCTCGCGGCGCGCGTGATTGCCACTGCCGGCTCGCTGCCGCGGCTGGCGCGGCTGCCCGGCTCGACCATCCAGACGCTCGGTGCCGAGCGGGCGCTCTTCGCGCATCGCGGAGGTGGCGCGCCGCCGCCGAAGCACGGGCTGCTGCTGGCGCATCCGCTGGTCCGCGACGCCCCGCGCCGGGAGCGCGGCCGCATGGCGCGTCGGCTGGCGGCCAAGGCGGCGATTGCGGCGCGTGTCGACTGCTACGGCGGGGAGCCGTGCGGGGCCGAATTGCTGGCGGCTCTGGGTCCCGACGACCCGATTAAATAACGGCGGTGCTCGGCGCGCGTGCGAATTCCCCCTTTCGCCGCCGGGCTGCTGATGGGCTCGGCCGACGCGGTGCCGGGCATCAGCGGCGGCACGGTCGCGCTGGTGCTCGGCATCTATCGCCGGTTGATTGACGCGATAGCGACGGTGCTGGAGTTCCCGCGCCAGCGCGATTTCGAGGCGTTGCGCGCGCCGCTAACGTTCCTGCTGCCGCTCGGCCTCGGTATGGCGGCCGCCTACTGGCTGGTGTCGTGGCTGCTCATCGGCCCTGAAGGCAGTCCGGGAATCCTGCTGCGGGACGATACAGCGCCGCTCTGCTACGGCCTCTTCAGCGGCCTCGTGGCGGTCTCGCTACACGGACCGTGGCACCGTATCGAGGCGGTGCAGCGCGAGCACCTGGCGTTCGCCGGGGCCGGTGCGGTCGCGACCTTCATCGTGCTGGGGCTACCGTTCGCGACGAGCGCGCCGGCCGGCTGGATGCTGCCTGTCGGCGGCGCGCTGGCGCTGACGGCAATGCTGCTGCCGGGAGTGAGCGGCTCGCTGGTGTTGGTGATGCTGGGGCAGTATGCGACCATCGCCGGCGCGGTGCACGACTTGCGGCTGGCGCCGCTGCTCTGGTTCGGCAGCGGCGGCCTCGTCGCGGCGCTGGTGGTGGTGCCGCGGCTGCAGCGGCTGCTCATCGAGCGGCCGGGGCGCACGCTGGCGGTGCTCACGGGCGTCATGGCCGGTTCGCTGCGTGCGCTCTGGCCGTGGAAGGTGAGCTACGACGTGCGCGCGGGCGACCTTTCGCCGCTGGGCGTCGGCGAAAACTGGCCCGAAGTGGCTCTGGCGGCGCTGCTGGGGGGAGCGCTAGTGCTGGCGCTGGAAAAGCTTTCTCGTCGATAGACGAACCGCAGCGCTTAAATCGCGCCTTCGGTGAAGGCGCAAAATGCGCGTGGTCATAGCCGGCGCCGGCGACGTAGGTTACCGGGTGGCTCGGGACCTGGTGAATCGCGGCCACGGCGTCAGCATTATCGACTCCGACCCGGCCGCCATCAAGCGGGCGCAAGGGCTCGACGCGCAGATCATCCAGGGCCACGCTGCGGTGCCGAAGCTGCTCGTCGAGCAGTCGGGGCTGGCGGAAGCCGACCTGTTCATCGGCGTGACCGGCAATGACATGGTCAACATCCTCGGTTGCACCTTCGCCAAGGCGATGGGCTGCCGCACGATTGCGCGCGTCAACGAGCCACAGTTGCTCGACTGGCCGCTCGAGCCTGACCCGCAGGTCGTTTTCGGGCTGGATGCCTGCATCAGCCCCGACGAGCTTGCGATGCATCGCATCTGGCAAATTCTCTCGCGGCCGGCACTGACGCGGCTTGAGCACTTCTCGGTTGGCAAGCTGCGCATTCTCGAAGTCAGGCTGGACGACAGCTCGCCTGCGGTGGGCCGCACGCTCGACAGCGTCGAGCTGCCGCCGCACTGCCGCGTTGTGCTGGTTTCGCGCGACGAGGGCGTCATCATTCCGCACAGCGAGGAAGTCTTGCTGCCACGCGACCGGCTACTGGTGCTGCTGAGCGACGTCCACGAACTCGAGGAGCTCTCGGAGTCGCTCGGCGCGCCGAAGGAAGTTACGGGCGAAGGGAATATCAGGCGGCTGATGATTGCCGGCAGCACGCAGGTCGCCTTGCGGCTAGCCGAACAGGTGGCGCGCCGCTACGACGGGGTGCAGGTCTACCTCGTTGAGCCCGACCGCGCTCGCGCCGAGGAGGTCAGCGAACGACTGCCCGACGACGTTACGGTGCTGGTGGGGTCACCGACTGACCGCCATTTCCTGCGCGAGGAGGGTATCCGCCACGAGGACCTGTTCGTCGCGGCGACCGAACGCGAGGATTTGAACATGCTCAGTTGCCTGCTCGCCAAGCGTGAGGGGGCGCGCCGCACGGTGGCGCTGGTCTACCATACCGAGCTGGAGCATGTCGTGCAGAATACTGGCATTGACACGCTCATCAACCCCAAGCGAGTGGCGGTGACCGCCATCCTGAACCGCGCCACGGCGACCGAGGAAATCGAGGCGCTGGAGGAACTACAGGGCGGCGAAGCGTCGATTCGGGAATTCCTGGTCAAGGCAGACAATGGCCTGACGGGGAAGGTCATCGCGAAGCTCGGGCTCCCCGAGGGGTGCATGGTGGCACTCATCAACCGCGGCGGCGAGCCGCTCTTCCCCGATGAGGACGAAGTCCTGCAGGGGGGCGACCACCTGCTGGTCTTCACCCTCAAGGCGCAGCTGCCGGCGCTGGAGAAGCTCTTCCGCTGATGCGCGGACGCCTGCTGCTGAGCCTGCTGGGTGTTCTGCTGGCGCTGTTCGGTATCTCATTCCTGCTCCCGCTGGCGGCGGGGCTGTTGCTGGGCGAATCGCGCGAGCAGGTGGCGTGGCTCTACGGGCTGCCGCTGCTGCTTTCGGTCGGCGGCGGGCTGCTGCTCTACTACCAGTTCCGCAGCGACGAGGAGCTGCGCGACCGCGAGGCGTTCGCGCTGGTGAGCGTGGCATGGCTGCTCTTCGCCGTGTTTGGCGCGATTCCCTACGTGATGGCGGGCGACATGGCGGGCAGTGACGACGAGCCGCTGCTGGTCTACGACCTGACGCTGGCCGAAGCGTATTTCGAGTCCATCTCGGGGCTGACCACGACTGGCGCGACCGTCTTCGACGCCTCGGTCGCCAACGGCACCACCGATGACGGCTATTTCGCGGCGCCCAAGTCGCTGCTGCTGTGGCGGTCGCAGTCGCAATGGTTGGGCGGGATGGGGATTATCGTGCTCGCGACGGTGGTGCTGTCGCGGCTACTCGGGGGTGGCATCCAGGTGCTGCGCGCCGAAATGCCTGGCACCGGCGTCACGCGCATCAAGCCGCAGATGGCGCAGACGGCGCGGCTGCTGTGGGGGCTCTACGCCGGCCTCACCGTCGTCGAGATGCTGTTGCTGCGCTTCGTCGGCGAGCTGCCGCTCTACGACGCGGTTTGCACCGCCTTCTCCAATCTCTCGACCGGTGGCTTCTCGCCGCAGGCGGATTCGATTGGCGCTTACGACAGTGGTCTTGTCGAAGGCATCGTCATCGCCTTCATGCTGCTCGCGGGCATCAATTTCGTTCTGCTTTACGGCTTTTTCATAAGCTTGCGCCACAACGACGAACAGCGGCTTTTACGGGGCTGGCAGCATCTCTGGACCAGCGGCGAGTTCCGCTACTACCTCAGCTTCGTGGGCATCGCGATTTTGCTGGTGGTCGTCGGCCTCTGGGCGCCGCTGCGGGGCAGCAGCTGGGCTTTCGGCGAGACGCTGCGCCCGGCGCTCTTCCAGGTGGTCTCCATCCTGACCGGCACCGGCTTCACCTCGCAGGACTACGGCAGCTGGGCGGTGGCGGCGCAGTTTGTACTGCTGCTGCTGATGTTCATCGGCGGCTGCGCCGGCTCGACCACCGGCGGCCTCAAGGTGATTCGCATCGAAATCATGCTCAAGGCGCTCTGGCGCGAGCTATTCCTCGTGGTCCACCCGCGCGCGGTGCGCAAGCTGCGGCTGGGCGCCAAGGTGCTCGACGAAACGCTGGTGCGCAACGTTGCCGTCTTCTTCTTCATCTACATTATCCTGTTTCTGACCGGCGCGCTGGTGCTGCTCTACCTCGAGCCGGGCTGGGGGCTGGTCGACGCGATGGCCGCCTCGATTGCGTGCCTTAGCAACGTCGGCCCCGGCCTCGGCGCGGTCGGTCCCGGCGCCAGCTACGCTGGCCTCTCGAGCGGCACGTTGAGCGTGCTCTCGCTGCTGATGTGGCTCGGCAGGCTGGAGATTATCACCGGCCTGCTGCTCTTCTTTCCGGGTACTTATCGAGACTAGCGTCTCGACAACCGCGACTGATTTAGCCGCCGTCCGCTGCGCCACCGTGGGCAAGCAGGCGTGGGCGCGCTACGGGATGAACAAGGCGCGCGGCATGGCGCAGAAGCAGGCGCGCTTCACCGCCGGCGAGGCGGACGGCCATGCGTCGGCGCTCGCGGCGGAAGCGGGGGCGGACCGCGATGCATTACAGCAGGCGGCGACCGGCACCGCATGGCGCGAGGCGGAGGCGGCGACCGACGCCGCACGCGGGGAGGCGGAGCGGCTGGCGGCGCTGGTCACGCCGCAGCCGCAGTCACGCATGCTGCCGTGGCTGGCGCTGGCGTCCGCGCTGCTACTGGCGCTGGTGGCATGGCTCGCCGCCTCGGCAGCGGTCGTGGGAGTGGCAGCGCTCGGTGGTGTTGGCGCGTTGCTGGTCGCCATCCATGGCTTGCGGCAGCCGATGCGGCTGCCGCAAGTTTCACGCGAGCAGCGCGACGACATATTGCAGCAGGCGCAGGCGGCCGCGCGTGAGGCGGGGCTGAAGGCAGCGTGGGTTGCCGGCTGGGAGCAGGGCTGGGCCGCGGGCTGGAAAGAGCGCGACTGAAGCGCTACATCAGCCGTAGCTGCGGCCGCACGAAGTGGCCGTCGGCGGCGAGGTCGAGCGCGCTCGACATGAAAGAGTCGTCGCTGATAATCGGCTGGAGTTCGCTGAACGGCACCGCGGTCGAGATGAAGCGGGTGCGGCCGTGGCGGCCGAGGCTGACGACGCGCGCCGAGATGACGCCCTGCATGTCCAGCTCGGAAATGATGCCGCCGATGCGGCGCTGCGTCAGTGCGTCGAGTTCGAAGCGGTTGCATATGCGGTAGTAGGTGTCGTAGACGTCGCCGGTGGTCTGCCGGTCGAGCCGCGACTGTGATTCGTTGGCGAGTATCGACGCGAACACCGCCTTGTGCTGCAGTGGCAGCTGGAGCACCATCTTGCGCACCTGGTCCTGCTCCATCATGCTCTCGGCGCGGTCGACATAGTTGACCGTCACCTGCCGCGAGCCGTCGCGCTCGGCCATCTCGGCCGCGATGCGCAGCAGGTCGAGCGCCTTGCGGGCGTCGCCGTGCTCCTGCGCGGCACGGCCGGCGCAGAGCGAGAGGACTTGCGGGTCGAGCGCCCCTTCGTGGAATGCCTGCCCGGCGCGCTGGTCGAGGATGTCGCGCAATTGCAGCGCGTTGTAAGGGGGAAAGGTCAGCGACTCCTCGCCGAGCCGCGACTTGACGCGCGGGTCGAGGAAGGTGGTGAACTTGGTGTCGTTCGAGATGCCGATGAGCGACATGCGCGCGTTGCCGAGGTCGGCGTTGATGCCGGTGAGGTGGTAGAGCACCTCGTCGCCCGATTTCTTTACCAGCGCGTCGACTTCGTCGAGCACCACCAGCGCGATGCCGCCCGCCTCCTCCGCCTTGCGGCAGAGCGCCGCGTAGACCTGCTCCAGCCGCCAGCCGGTGTGCGGAATCGAGTCCTCCCAGTTGGTGGTGTAGGTCTGCCCGATGTTGGCGAGGATGCCGTAGGGCGTGTTGACCCGCTTGCAGTTGATGTGGGCGGTGTGGATGGCGCCACCGTCGGCGGTGACCTTGTCCTTCAACTGGTCGCAGATATATCTGGCGACCGCGGTCTTGCCGGTGCCGGTCTGCCCGTAAATCAGGATGTTGCTGGGGCGAGACCCCTCGAGCGCCGGGCGCAGGATATGTGCCACCTGGTCTATCTCGTCGTTGCGGTGCGGGAAGTCCTCCGGGACGTAGTCCGAGGAGAGCACGCCGCGATTGCGGAATATGCGTCCTTCGCCCGTGAGGGCGTCAAAAACGTTACGGGAAGCTTGTGCTGACTGCATTAGTGGGAACCCGCTCAACCGCGGGGCCGCAGGTATAGCAGTCCGCGTATAAACGCTGCGGACCGACGCGGCGGGGGGGGCTGATTTTTAACCCCCCTCTCGCCGCCGTAGCCGGCTGGCCAGAGCGCAGGCAGAGCGCGACTAAATACCGCCCGCCGCGCCGGTTCCGCTGGCTCAGCGGGGGAGGTTGACGCGGAGCAATTTCCAGCGCACGCGCCCCTCCGCGACAAGCGCCTCGAGCCGCCGCTGGACCGCGGTCGGCCGCGCGTTGCCCGACTTGACCTCGACGAAGACGATTTCGCGCGGATTGCCCTCGGCGAGGCCGGGGAAGACGACCAGGTCGACCGGGCTGCCGAGGAAGCGCGCCTCGGTCGGGTCGGCGGGGAAGTCGGGCAGGAACGGCGCCAGCTGTTCGGCGAACTTGCCGCCCAGCACGCTGCGCGAGCGGCTGATGGCCGCCTGCTCCAGCTGCCGCTTCCGCAGCCGCCACACCACTTCGCGCCACACTGCGCCGGCGAGCAGCGCCAGCAGCAGCAGGGTGCCGATTTCGAGGGGAGTCATGGCGCGCCAGCCGCGCTGGGGAAAAGGGACAACTGTTTTGCCGACTCCGCCAATAGGGTCGAACTTGGCCTCGGACGAGCAGGAAGTGGTAGCGTGGCTTTCGCAGCGCAACATGCTGCCATCGCCAGAACTGGTTGAGCGCGTCGTCGCGCATCACGACGGCCTCGGCTGGCTCGAGCAGTCGCTCAGGACGCTGGAGAGGCCGCAGCTCTTCCTTGGCCTCAGCGACCTCATCCCCGAGCCGGAGGGGCCGCAGCCGATTGTCCGCGAGGCGACCGGTGCGCTGCCGCCCGTCATCATCCAGCGGCAAATCGGGCGCACCCGCGCCGACGGGCAGTTGCAGAGCTACGTCGCGCTCTTCAACGACCGCTTCCGCACGCTGGCGCGGCTGGTGCGACGCGACCCGGCGATGCGCGACGCGAGCGGGCTGCGGCAGGTCGACCCCGACGGCGAGAGCACGGTGGTCGGGATGGTCGCCGAAGTGCGGCAGCTGCAGGGCGGCCGCGTGCGCGCGGTGCTGGAGGACCCGGACGGTCGCCTGGCGGTGATGCTTGGCGAGGCGGACGAGACGAGCCACACCCTGCTGCACGACGAGGTCATCGGGATTTCGGGCCGCCTCAGCCGGCGCGGCGACATGCTCTTCGCCAACGGCCCCATCGTGCGCCCCTACCAGGGCCGCGCCCGCGAGCCGGGACGCGCCGTGGAGCCGTGGACTGCGCTTTTCATCTCCGACCTGCACATCGGCAGCAACACCTTCCAGCAGGCGCAGTGGGACCGCTTCGTCGCGTGGCTGAATGGCGACGTCGACTACCACCGCGAGTGGATCCCGCGCCCGGGCTACCTGATTCTGGCGGGCGACGTGGTTGACGGCATCGACTCCTACCCCGGGCAGGAAGCGGAGCTGGCGATTACCGATGTCTGGGAGCAGTATGCGGTGATGCAGCGTGAGCTGGAGAAGCTGCCGGTCGACATTCAAGTCATCGTCCTGCCGGGCAACCACGACGCGGTGCGGCTGATGGAGCCGCAGCTGCCGCTGCCGGGGCGCGTGCAGGAGCGCTACCCGCCCGGCGTCACCTTCACCGCCAACCCGGCGCTGCTAGACCTGGCGGGGGTCAGCGTGCTCTGCTACCACGGCAAGTCGTTCGACGACCTGGTGAGCCTGCGCGACCTGACCTACGACAAGCCCATACTGATGATGAAGGAGCTGCTGCTGCGCCGCCACCTTGCGCCGATTTACGGCGGCAAGACCCCGCTCGCGCCCGAGGACCAGGACCACATGTTGATTCGCGAGATGCCCGATATCTTTGTCACGGGGCACGTCCACTCGTGCGGGGTCGAGCGGCATCAGGGGATGCTGCTGCTCAACCCGGGAACCTGGCAGTCGCAGACCGACTTCCAGCGCATGATGGGGTTCCAGCCCGACCCCAACCGCGCCATCGCGGTTAACCTGCAGAGCTTCGAGACACAGGTCTTGGACTTCAACACCTGAGGCGGCCGTAAACCGCCGCCAGCCGCGCTTCGCACACCGTCCAGTTGAACCGCTCTTCGGCCAGCGCCCGCGCCCGCCACCCCATCGCGCTCCGCTCCCCGGGCGTGTCGCGCAGCCCCGCGACGGCGGCGCGCAGGCCGCGCCAGTCTCCCCACGCGAAGGCGATGCCGGTGCCCACCTCGGCGACAAAGTGTCCCAGCAGCAGCTCGCGGCAGGTGATTAGCGGGACGCCGGCCGCCAGCGCCTCGAACAGCTTGTTGGGCGCGCTAAGCCGGTTATTCAGGTTGGCCGGGTCGAGCGCTAGCAGCACCGCGTCTGCCGCCATCGTGCGCTGCGCGACCTCGTCCGGCGGGACCGGGCCGAGGTAACAGGTGTTGTGCAGCCGGTGGCAGAGCCGCTCGAGTTGCGGCACCAGCGTCCCGAAGCCGCCAACTAGGAATTCGACGTCGCGCAGCCCCTCTACCGCGAGCGCGGTTTCGAGGATTCCGCGCGACGGCCGTTTCTCGAGGACACCTATATAAAGCAACCGGAATGGTTCGCCCGGTTGGCGTGGCGTCTCTGGCAGGCGATAGTCAGCCAGCCGTTTGGCGTTGCCGATGAGCGCCAGTCGCCCCTTATCGGCACCGGTGGAAGTAGTTTGCATCACCTCCAGTGCCTCCGCCACTGTTGCGCTGAACGGCGCCGCCGCACCACGCCGTAGCATCTGCCGCAGTCGCGCGTAGTAGCCCGGTCCACCCGCCAGGATTCCATCACAATAGGGCAGCAGCCGCGCCTCGAGTCGGTGCAGCCGCAGCGCCGTCTGATGTGAGACGGCGCTTTCGACCAGCGCCGGGTAGTTCTCATGGCAGTCGTAGATTAGCGGCGCGCGCAGCAGCCGCGCCGCGAACAGGCCGAGCGGCAGCGTGTCGAGGTCGTGCGCGTGAATCACGAGGTCGCCCCGTATGGCCAATGACTGCCGCAGGCACCAGCACCAGAAGCGCGGCAGCTCGCGCGCGAACGCCAGCGGCGCGTTGAGCGGGCAGAGGCGCCGGTAGCGCACGATGCGCCCCCACTCGGCCTCCGATTCGCCGTCGCTGTCGCCGTCGCGGTCCCACGCCAGCAGCGTTACCTCGTGCCCAAGCGCGGCGAGCGAAGCGGCGGTGTCGGCGACAACAGGCTCGGGCTGTGCGCCGCTGGTGAGCCGGGTGCGCAGCATCACGACATGGGCCACGCCGCGGGAGCCTGCGCCGGTTAAAGAGCGCTGCCGTCAGCGTGGAGGCGTATGTGGCAGCCCTCCTTATTTGTCGATATAGAACTGGTCTCGAGCTGGTGTCAGCGGCCGCCCCATCCAGAGCGGCCGGCGCAGGCCATCGGGGTGCGTTTCGGCATCCTTGGCCCACTGGTTCCACTGCTTGAAGTATGCGAATGACCGGTCAGTATCGACCTCGATATCGCCGTATTTTTCGTCGGGTCCCGGCTTCGTGAGCCGTACTTTTTGGAGCCAGCAGTGCGCTCCCGAGATGGGGTCTGGCTGCACCGGGTGCGTCAGGTTTTGGTGGACGCCGCCGTCGCGCCACCACACCCTGCGGGTATCGGCGTCGTTCGATTTCCATGGCTCGATGCCGGCGAGCGTACGCATGCGCCAGCGTCCCGGCTCCGGATTCGTGATGTCGACCTTGGCCGACATGTAGCGGTTGCCGGCGTCCTGCTGCCGCCGCCACCTCCCGATGTGGTGCGAGCAGCCGACGATGCCGGGCTTGATGGACTCGGTGACCCACACCTTGTCGACGAAGTGGCCGATTTCGGTTTCGATTTTCAGCAGGTCCCCATCGGTGACGCCCAGGTCGCGGGCGTCCTGCGGGTGGAGCCAGACTGGGTTGCGGTGCGCAATCTCGGCCAGCCATTTCGAGTTGGCCGAGCGCGAGTGGATGTGCGTCGGCAGCCGGAAATTGGGCAGCAGCACATACTCGCCTGCCTCGCGGTCGAGCCGGTCGGGGTGGATGTGCGAGCGGATGCGGTAGCCGGGAATCGCGTGTTCGGGGTGGCCGAAGTCGACCATTGTCTGCGAGTAGAATTCCTGCTTGCCGCTTGGCGTCGGGAAGCCGAGTCGCTGTTTTCCGTCGATTTCGACGCCCCCTTCAGCAACCTCGGTTTCGTGCTTGTCATAGATCCCCGACTCGACCAGGAAGGCGCCATGCTTGCGCATGTAGTCCAGCGGTGCAAGCCCCTCGGCTTCAGCCGCTTCGGGCAAGCCCTTGACGTGCTCGAAGATGTAGCTGTAGTATTCGTCGACGGTGATGCACTCGCCCTCCCGGTATGGCGATTCGAAGTGCTTGCGGATGCCGAGCGAGCCGTCATGGTCGATGCGCCAGGAGAGCTCAATCCAGAACTCGTCCTCCTCCCACACCTCGCCTGGGTTGGCCTCGTGGGTGAAGCGCACTGGCTTCCCCTGCCGACGGGCGAACTCGCGCAGCACCGGCTGGCGGAACGCAATCCACATCCCGGCGTGCGTCTCATAGGAGTTGATGTCGTGCCGCTCGCTGGCGTGCCCCATCGGCAGCACGTAGTCGGCGAAGAAGGCGGTCTCGTTCCAGGTTGGGGTGAGCGCGATATGGCAGCCGACCGCCTCTGCGTTCGAGAGCATCTCAATCCAGGAGAAGCCGTCGGGGAAGGTCCAGACCGGGTTGAAGACCCGCGTGAAGTAGACGTCCATGCTACCGCGCCCGTCCTTGATGAGATGCGGCAGTATCTGGCTCATCTCGTAGTGGGAGAGCGTGTATTCGGGCGGCCAGATAAGCTCGTTCCACGCCTCCTGCGGCGGCGGCACGTCGAAGAAGGTGGGGTGGAACTTGGTCCAGGCGCTGGGCGAAGTCCCCCCTTCTGTACCGACAGAGCCTGTCAGGACGTTCAGCAGGTGCAGCGTGCGCGCCACTTGCCAGCCGCCGAGGTTGCCGATGGCGCCCGCCCGCCAGACATGGGTCGAGAGCCGGCTGCCGGCGCTGGCGACCACCTTCGCGACCTCGGCGACCTGCTCGACCGGCACCTGGCATTCCGTGGCAGCGAACTCGAAGGTGTATTCCGCGTATTGTTCGATGAGTCGTTCGACGAAGCGTTCGAACGTGGGTTCGTCATCAGGGTGCGCGGCCGCCATCCACTCCGGCCAGTTGACCCATTCCTCGAGGAAACGGCGGTTGTAGAGCTTGTCGATGAGTATATAACGCGCGATGGCGAGGAAGAGCGCCGGCTCGGAGCCGGGGTAGACCGGCAGCCAGTGGTCGGCCATCGAGGCGGTGTTCGAGAGCCGCGGGTCGAGCACGATGAGCTTGGCGCCGCTCATCATGCCTTCGACAATGCGCTGCGCGTGCGGGTTGAAGTAGTGCCCG
>Ga0310125_10000511_pt1 | contig 18343 bp, 19 predicted proteins | sample CB11b_Tmax_Bot8__FD_203508 | JGI IMG/M metagenome (GOLD analysis project Ga0310125, IMG submission 203508) | Marine microbial communities from Western Arctic Ocean, Canada - CB11b_Tmax_Bot8 | ecosystem: Environmental > Aquatic > Marine > Oceanic | place: Canada: Western Arctic Ocean | collected... | reverse complement strand
CGGCGCTGCGCCCGGTCATGCCCCTTGCCGGCACGGTCCTGGAAATTGCCTCCGGCAGCGGTCAGCACGGCGCCTGGTTTGCCTCTGCATTTCCCCGGCACACCTGGGCCCCGTCCGACGTTGATCTCGATGCCTTGGCCGGCATCGATGCCTGGGCGCGGGAGGTTCAGGGCAATAATATTTTGCCCGCCCGATTGCTGGATGCCGCCGCGGCGGATTGGCCAGTGGCGGACATCAGAGAGGATCTGGTTGCTATGTTCAGCGCCAACATGTTCCATATTGCTCCCTGGGCGGCGGGCCTTGGCCTGTTGGCCGCGGCCGGCCGGTTGCTCCCGGCCCGTGGCCTTCTGTTTTTGTACGGCCCCTTTTTGCGCAATGGCGAGCCGGCCACGGACAGTGATGCGCAATTCAATAAATTTTTGAAAGGGCGCGATCCGGCCTGGGGTTTACGGGATCTTGATCAGGTTGTCGCCGCCGCCAAAAGCCATGGCCTGGCGTTGTTCCAGCAGGTCGATATGCCGGCCGGTAATCTATCCCTGATCTTCCGCCCCGCGCCGCCTTCACCGTAAGAAGATCCGGCATCAGCCGGCAGGACACTAACTTTCGTCTGACAGGCGATCCAATTGCCGCTGCATGCGGGCTAATTGTTCCCGCAGGCTATCCAGTTCGCCGCCAACATTGGGTTGTTCGGGCGCGGGTTTGGCTTTCGGGCTGGCATGGCTATCAGTTTTGACGCCGTTACCCGCACCGGTGAACGGCGCGAACATGCCTAAGGCCTGCTGAAACATGGCCATATTTTTCTGGCCCAGTTCCTCTACCTGACGGAAAGGATTGGCATCGCCCAAGCTCTCCGTTAGATGTTGGCGGATCTGTTCCTGGTTGCGGGAGAAAGCGGTCATGGTGCTTTCCAAATAACCGGGCACCATGGTTTGCAGGCTATCGCCATAAAAGCCTATCAATTGGCGCAGGAAGGATATAGGCAGCAGATTCTGCCCCTTGCTCTCTTCCTCAAAAATGATCTGGGTCAGGACCGAGCGTGTGATGTCTTCGCCCGACTTAGCATCCCGGACGGTGAAGTTTTTGCCGTCCTTGACCATGCCGCACAAGGTATCCAGGGTCACATAACTGGACGTCGCAGTATTGTAGAGGCGCCGGTTGGCGTATTTCTTGATGACAATGGTGTCTTCAGATTTATTCGACATATTAGCTATACTCGCCTCACTCTCCCCGCCATCAGCCTCAATTTCAGGCGCCGATGCCAAACGAAGGCCCACTATTGCCTTCTCATGTTGCAGTGCGCAAGATCTTCGTTGCAATGCGTCATTTAGCCTCGGTGCCGCTGCTCTGGCCGCTATTGCCGCTCGGCACTATACTAAGGCGATGGAAAAGCCTGATATGGCCACATTGGCCCGGCGCTATCTGGATCTTTGGGAGCAGCAGGTCGTGGCCGGCGTGACCGGCACGGCTGGTATCGCCGCCGCCGAGGCGGCTGAAATCATGGCGCAGGCCCTATCGGGCGGAGCATTGACCGGGAAAGGAGGGCGTGAGGGTGGAGCGACAGCAACCGGACGGGCTGCAACCGAACCAGGCACAACACATATTGAGCCCGCGGCCCTTGGCCCTGCATCTGTCCACGGCGATGGCCAGCATGATGAGTTCGCTCGCCGCCTTGCCCAGTGCGCGGAACGGTTCGCTACACTGGCAGCTGGAGTTGGCGGCGGCGGCGGATCTGATGGCGGATCTGAGGCATTGTGATCCGGGCGAGCTATTTCAGGCCGTAGCCGCGGAATGCCAGGCCCGGTTGGGCGCCATGATGGCCGGTGTGCGGGCCTATCAAGAGGTAAGGCGGCCACCACGGCGTTGCGCGGGTCGGCGCGAAGTCTGGCGCCAGGGTACCACCCGGCTGTTGGATTATGGCGGTGACGGCCTGCCGGTTTTGTTTGTGCCCTCGCTGGTCAATGGCGCCCAGGTACTGGATTTGACCGCGGATCGCGGATTGCTGAGCTGGCTGCGCCGCCATGGCCATCGGCCGTTCCTGGTGGACTGGGGCGCGCCGGGTGAAGCGGAATTAAAGTTTGCGCTGGATGATTATATTTGCCGCCGCCTCTCGCCAGCTCTGGATGTGGTGCAAGACATGGTGCGCACGCCTGATAGGGGCCGTCCGGCCCTGGTCGGATATTGCATGGGCGGCGATCTTGCCATGGCCCTGACGCTGCTGCGGCAGGATGATCTGTCCGGTCTAGCCCTGTTGGCAACGCCGTGGGATTTTCACGCCGGTGGCCAGCGATGGCCCGCGGTCGAAACCCTCGCGCCGGCATTGGATACTCTATTGCAGGGCTTCGGCGCCCTGCCGGTCGACGTTCTGCAAGCCTTGTTCGTCGCCCTGGATCCAGGGTTGGCACAGCGCAAGTTCCGCCATTTCGCGGCCCTCGATCCCGATGGTGCGGAGGCAGCCCATTTTGTGGCCCTGGAAGACTGGGTCAATGGCGGTGTTCTCCTAGCGGCCCAGGTAGCGCGGGAGTGTCTGCTGGGTTGGTACGGTGAAAATAACCTAGCGCGGCGGCAATGGCGCATTGGTGGCCAGGTCGTCGATCCCGCCGGCGTGTGCCTGCCCGTTTTGGCGGCGATCCCCGAGAATGACCGCATTGTACCGGCGGCTTCGGCCAAGGCCTTGGTTGATGCCATCGGCCATTGCACGGTAATCAAGCCGGCGGCGGGACATATTGGCATGGTAGTTGGCCGGCGCGGCAAGGCCGACCTATGGCAACCCTTGTCCCGCTGGTTGTTAGCCCTGAAGTGATTAATGGCAGCCATGAAAAATCGGAACGTGACAATATGACACGGATTATCCGTCGGTCGGCGAACAATTGTCCGGACCTTTGTCTTATTGCCGTGTCACGTTGATCAGAGCAAACTGAGGGGCTGGCGGATAGGTTTCGGGCAAACAGAACTTTGAAGGATGGAGGGCAGGCTTATGGGCAGAGTAGCACTGGTTACCGGCGGCATCCGGGGCATTAGCCGGGGTATCTGTGAGACCCTGAAAGAGGCGGATTACAAGGTCGCCGCCAAATACGCCGCGGCGAAATCGGGCATCCATGGCTTCACCAAGGCGCTGGCCCAGGAAGGTGCACGATATAATATAACGGTCAACGCCATCGCGCCGGGCTATGTGGATACCGGCATAGTGGCGGCGGTGCCGGACAATGTGCTGGAAAAGATTGTGGCGAAAATTCCGGTGGGGCGCCTGGGCCACGCGGATGAGATCGCCCGGGCGGTGATGTTTCTGGTTGCCGACTCAGCCGTCTTCGTCACCGGTTCCACAATATCCATCAACGGCGACCAGCATATGTATTGATGGCGGATCACGCGCCGGGGGTTCGGCGCCGGGCCACCTCAATTGGCTTCGTCGCCGTGTTGATGTGGTCGTTTCTAGCCCTGTTTACGGCTGCCACAGGCCAGGTCCCGCCCTTGCAACTGGCGGCCATGACATTCGCCATCGCCTTTTTTATGGCCTTGGGAAAATGGCTGTTGCGGGGCGAGGACGTAATGGCGCATTTGGCGCACCCGCCCTTGGTCTGGGGCGTCGGTGTGGGCGGCCTGTTCGGCTATCATTTTTTCTATTTCCTGGCGCTGCGTCAGGCACCGGCGGTGGAGGCCAGCCTGATCGCCTATCTATGGCCGCTACTGATCGTATTGTTTTCGGCCCTATTGCCGGGAGAGCGGTTGCGCTGGTGGCATTTGGCGGGCGCCCTGACGGGTTTCACGGGGGCGGCCCTGTTGCTCCTGGCCGGTCAGGGTTTTGCCGCTGGCATTCATTTGGCGCCGGGGCATTTCGCAGCCCTGGCCTGCGCCTTTATCTGGTCGGGCTACTCCATCCTCTCCCGGCGGCAGGGCACCGTGCCCACCGATGCGGTCGGTGGTTTTTGTGGCGCGACCGCTCTGCTGGCTTTGCTGGCCCATCTGCTGTTCGAAAACACCATTTGGCCCGCCGGCGTGGGGCAATGGTTGGCCGTTGCAGGCCTAGGTTTGGGTCCGGCCGGGCTGGCCTTCTTTTTCTGGGACTACGGGGTAAAGCGTGGCCATATTCAGGCCTTGGGCGCCGCATCCTATGCCGCGCCGCTGCTCTCTACCTTGGTCTTGATTTTGTTTGGCTTTGCCTCGGCGACCTGGACCATTGCCCTGGCCTGCCTATTGATAACCGGTGGTGCGGTTCTAGCCTCGTTTGATTTGCTTCGCCCCAGTCCATCACGGGAGGCAAGGGGCCGCGATTAATTGATGGCCCAAGTTACACATTTTTTGATTGTTGCCACTTAGAGCAGGAACAGCGCCGCCAGACCGAGGAAGACGAAAAACCCGACTACGTCAGTCACCGCCGTCAGGAACACCGTGGCAGCGACCGCCGGGTCGATGCCGGCGCGGGCTAAGCCCAGGGGGATCAGGTTGCCGGCCAGACCCGCCACCACCATATTAACCACCATCGCGAAAGTAATCACAAAGCCCAGGCTCGGCGCCGAAAACCAGAACACGGCTATCAGGCCGACTAGAATAGAAAACAGGACGCCGTTCAGAGCCCCGACCGCCAATTTCTTGCCGACGACGCGCATGGAATTGGCCGCTGTCAATTCATGGGTGGCCTAGGCGCGCACGGCGACGGTCAGGGTCTGAGTGCCGGCATTGCCGCCCATGGAGGCGACGATGGGCATCAACACCGCCAGGGCGACGATCTGTTCAATAGTCGCTTCAAAAAATGCGATCACCAGAGAAGCCAGGATCGCGGTGCCCAGGTTCAGCAATAGCCAGGTGGCCCGTGTCCGCGTGGAGCGCAAGGTCCGGTCGTGCAAATCGGTTTCCGACAATACGCCGGACAAGCGCATCAAGTCCTCTTCCACCTTCTCCTTTAATACCGTCGCCGCGTCGTCAAAGGTGATTACCCCAATCAGGCGGCCGGCCGCATCGATGACAGGTGCCGAGGCCAGGCGGTATCGCTGGAATAGGAACGCCACTTCCTCCTGATCCATATTGACCGGAATGGTTTTTGCCTCCGCTTCCATGATCTCGCGCATCAGCACCGGCCGCTGGGTTCGTATCAGCCGGTTCAGGACGACCTGGCCGATGGGACGATATCGGGGACCGATGACAAAGATCTCGTAAAAGTCGTCCGGAAAATCAGCCGTATCGCGGCAATAATCGACGACCTGGCCGACGGACCAATAGGCCGGCACGGCGATCAGACCCCGCTGCATCAAGCGTCCGGCACTATCTTCCGGGAACGACAGACCTTCCAAAACGGCGGCCCGGTCCAGCGCTGGAACCCGGGCCAGAACCTGATCGCGGCGGGCCTCATCCATCTCTTTCAGCGGATGGACGGCTTCATCTGTATCCAGTTTGGGAATGGTGCGGGCCACGGCATGGGGGCTCATCACCGCCAGCAGATCCTCCAGCACCGAACCTTCCAGATCGATCAAGGTATCGATGTCAAGATCATCGCCCAGCACGACCACGAGGTCGGCGATATCGGCGGGACGCATATCCGCAAGCAATTCGGGCAACGCCGCACCATGATCGTCCGCCAGGGCGGCTTCGACGGCGCGCACCAATTCCGTATTGACCGCGCAGACATCTTTGAAAGAGGTTGGCGTTGCAATATTGGCCGGGTCGCCTGACTGACCCGGTTCGCTCATAAGTCCCAGCCTACAGCATAGGGGGCAAGGACAGCAAAACACTCCTCGAAAACATACTCGTTTTCAAGGGGTTGAAATGGTGCGGTCGAGAAGACTCGAACTTCCACGGGGTCACCCCCACAGCGACCTCAACGCTGCGCGTCTACCAATTCCGCCACGACCGCGCGCGACTTCATAAGTTTGATCATAAGCCCTGGGGGAATAGCAAATCCCCGCAACCGCTGCAAGCGCCGTGCCCTGCTCATTCGTCGAAGACATATACGGTTCCGGTGACCTGCTCGGTGACGTTCTCGACGTTGACCATGATCCCGCCCCGGGCGATTAATCGGTTATTGGCCAGAATTCAGACACAATTCTCTATCGTGGCGTCCAGCTCAATCACCGGGCCACGGCCCATGCGCAATAGTTGGTGGATCGGTATTTCCGTGCTGCCGATGACCACGGAGATATCCAGATCAACGCGGGCTAATCGTTGGTCATTCATGGGCAGTTAAAGTCCGTTACAATTGCGGTGGTGCTAGCTTAGCCTGCCCAGGGTTATGATAGTGTCGAGATCGCTGCAGCAACGCGGGATAAAGAGGCCATGGAATGGCGGATTAGTGATGGATTGGTTGATTATGAACACGCCGTCCAGGCAATGGAGGCGCGGGTCGCCGCCATCCGCACGGGCGCAGAGGAGGAACTTGTCTGGCTTTTGCAGCATCCGCCCCTTTACACCGCCGGTACCTCGGCCAAGGATGCCGACCTATTGCTTCCTGACCGCCTCCCGGTCCACCGTACGGGCAGAGGCGGGCAATATACCTATCACGGGCCCGGCCAGCGGATTGCCTATGTCATGCTGGATCTGCAGCGCCGTAAAATGGATGTCCGTAGCTATGTGGCGTTGTTGGAGGGCTGGCTCATCGCCACCCTGGGGCGTTTCAATCTACGGGGGGAGCGGCGAGAAGGCCGGGTAGGCCTCTGGATCGACCGGGGCCAGGGCCGGGAAGATAAGATCGGCGCTATTGGCGTCCGGGTGCGCCACTGGATCACCTATCACGGTATCGCCCTTAACGTGGAGCCTGATTTGTCCCATTATGCCGGCATTGTGCCCTGCGGCATTCAAGAACACGGGGTCACTTCACTGGTCGACCTGGGGCTACCGATAGAGATGGCGGAGGTCGATGTGCAATTGGCCAAGGTCTGGGACGAGGTGTTCGGCGAAGAGCTGGCCGGATGACGCCTGGGAGGAGGTGGCGAGTGCCTGTGCTGAAATTGAACGACCATGAAGGGCTAATCATGAACGGGATCTGCCCGGCAACGAGGGCGCCCCGACATTTGTTTTCGTCAATGCCATCACCGGCGATGCCAGCATGTGGCAGGCCGAGATTGGCTCGGCCCAGCGCGAAAGGGGTTTAGGAACCCATTGTTATAATTTTTGCGGCCAGGCCAACAGCCCGTTTGAAGCTGGACAGGAACTGACGAAACAGGTGATTACCGGTGATCTAATCCATCTGGTCGAAAAGCTGAAAATAGTACGGCCCGTACTGGTTGGTTTATCCATCGGCGGTCTGTATGCGGCCAAGTCCATTCTGGCCGGGTTGGATGTCGCTGGTCTGGTATTGATCAACACGCTGCAGAAATCTGGCCCGCGCCTGGACTGGATCAATACGGGCACCCTGCGCGCAATGTAGGCACAGTCCTCGACGAGACGGGCATGCCGTGGCGGAGCGTTTTCGGGAATGGTAATATAGAAGCCACGATGAGGACGGTGCGGGCCGATTTGGCGGTCACCACCTCTCTCGTGCCTGATGACCTGGAGGTGCTGGGCCGTGAGACCGGTCTGCCGGATCTGCCCAGTTACCTGCGTGACGGTATCATCGTCTGCGGCCGCTGCCATTGATGCCTGGCTATCCAGGTTTCTAGCGCACTGCAAAATACTCGTCAGCCGGGATAAACTTCGCCAATTTTACGGTCTGTATGCGATTTTCGCTGGCAATGTCGGCGCCTACCATGACTACCGTCGCCGGGGATAGTTTGTATTACGCCAGCAGGTTTAATATGGCGCTGGGTGCGTCCACCGCGTTCCTGTAAATGCCGTAATCAGTGATGCAGTCATCGCACAGCGTGTTTATCTGCGCGATAATTGACGGCGCTTGCAGGTAGTCCGTTATCACGAAAATGGCGGACGCGTTGAGCCGCCCTAGTTTTTCTAAAACGTCGGGCGGCGGCTGGGCTTGGCCATTCTTTATCTGAACCAAGGTTCCGCCGAGGCCAAAGATCATCGCTTGCAGGTTAACGCCGCGATCCACCAGAACGAAGGTGTATTGCCGATAGGTTAGGCCAATGCTAGCCGCGCGCCGGCAGCGTAGCCGCAAAATTTCAATCGGCGGGTTTTCCCAGGCCTCTCTACGGGCTCTGCACCAGATAAATGAATGCCACGAGCCTTCACGCGTGATCGCCGGTCTCTGGTTGTGTCCGAAGTGCGCCGGCGTGTCACTTATTTGGCTCGGTATGCCAGCGGAGCCATAGCGGCGCTTATGCGGCCTGCGGAATTTTATCATCGCATTTTTTAGTCCGCTACAGGCCCCGGCCAATGATTTCCTTCATGATTTCGTTGGTGCCGGCGTAGATGCGTTGGATGCGGGCATCGGCCCAGGCCCGCGCGATGGGGAATTCCCACATATAGCCATAGCCGCCATGCAGTTGCAGGCATTCATCGATCACCTTGCACTGGGTGTCCGAGGTCCACCATTTCGCCATGGCCGCGGTTTCGGCATCCAGCTTGTCTTCCAGCATCAGGCCAATCAGTTTATCCACGAAGGTGCGGGCTACCGTGGCCAGGGTTTTCATTTCCGCTAGTTTGAAACGGGTATTCTGGAAATCCATGATCGGTTGGCCGAAGGCTTCCCGCTGTTTAGTGTAGTCGATGGTCCATTCCACCGCCGCTTCCGTGTTGGCCACGGCGGAAATGGAAAGTTGCAGACGTTCCCAGGCCAGTTCCTGCATCAAATAGATGAAGCCCTTGCCCTCTTCGCCCAGCAAATTGGTCATGGGCACGCGCATATCATCAAAGAATAATTCCGATGTATCCTGGGCCTTCAAGCCGATCTTTTCCAGATTGCGGCCCTTGCGAAAGCCGTCCCGGTCGGTTTCCACCAGCACCAGGGAGATGCCCTTGGCGCCGGCGTCCGGGTCGGTCTTGCAGACCACGACGACAAGGTCGGACATCTCACCGTTGGTGATGAAGGTTTTGGCACCGTTGATAACCAGTTCGTTGCCGTCTTTCCGGGCCGTGGTGCGCACGCCCTGCAGGTCGCTACCCGTGCCCGGCTCCGTCATGGCAATTGCGCCGATCATCTTGCCCTTGGCCATTAGCGGCAAAAAATTACGCTTCTGTTCTTCCGAGCCATAGCGGTTGATATAGGGCGCGACGATTTCCGAATGCAGGCCGAAACCGGGGCCGGAGGCGCCGGCGCGGGCGAGTTCCTCTATCAAAATAATGCTATAAGTACGATCCACGCCGCCGCCGCCGTATTCTTCCGGCATGGACGCGCACAACAGGCCCAACTCGCCGGCTTTGAGCCAGGCTTCGCGGCTGACCTTGCCGTCCCTTTCCCATAGCGCGTGATGGGGCACGATTTCATCTTCCACAAAGCGCCGCACGGTGTCTCGGAAAATTTCATGATCCGAATCAAACAATGTTCTCGCTATTCCAGCCATGATCTCAACTCCTTTCTTGTCAAACTAGGCGGCCGCCAAGCGGGTGCCTTGTTCAATCGCGCGCAGGGCATCGAGTTCGACGGCCACGTCGGCACCGCCGATCAGATGCACCGTCATACCGCTAGCCAGCAGATCGGTGTTCAGATCGCGCCGCTCCTCCTGGCCGGCACAAATCACTATATTGTCTACATTGAGCACGCGGTCTTCGCCATCGACGGTAATATGCAGGCCGGCGTCATCGATCTTGCGGTACGTCACGCCACCGACCAATTCGACCCCCTTCATTTGCAGCTCGGCGCGAATGGCCCAGCCCGTGGTCATGCCCAGGCCACGGCCCAGGGCCTGGGCCTTGCGTTGCAGCAGGGTAATCCGGCGGGGCGACTGCATGACGGGGCCAGCGGGTGACAGTCCCCCGTCGTGGCTGGGATCCCGGTCGATCCCCCATTCCCGCAGCCAGCGGTCGATATCAGGCTTGGCCGGATCGCCGGGACCGTCCGCGTTACTCAAGAATTCCGCGACATCGAAACCGATGCCCCCCGCGCCAATGATTGCCACCCGCTCGCCCACCGCTTTGCCTTCCTGTAGGACATCCACATAAGACATTACCTTTGGGTGATCGATGCCCGGCAGATCCAGGGCGCGGGGCCGCACGCCAGTGGCCAGGATAACCTCGTCATAGCCGGACGCCTGTAATTCGGCGGCCTCCGCCTGGTGGTTCAACTTCAAGGTGATGCTCAGGCGTTTGATCTGGCTGCCCCAATAGCGAATGGTCTCGCCATAATCCTCCTTGCCGGGAATGGCCAGGGCCATGTTGAACTGTCCGCCAATGCGGTCGGCCGCTTCATAGACGGTGACCTGATGGCCCCGCTCGGCGGCGGTGATGGCATATGACATACCCCCCGGCCCGGACCCGATTACGGCGATCTGCTTTTTGCTCGGAGCCGGTTCGATCACCAGTTCTGTTTCATAACAGGCGCGTGGATTAACCAGGCAGGTGCATACCTTGCCCTTGAAAATATAATCCAGACAACCCTGATTGCAGGCTATACAGGTGTTGATTTCGTCCGCCTTTCTGGCCATCGCCTTGGCTACGAAGTCGGCATCGGCCAGGAAGGGCCGGGCCATGGAGACCATATTTGCCTGCCCGCTCGCGATCAGCGCCTCGGCCTGTGCTGGATCGTTGATCCGGTTGGAGGCAATCAAAGGTACCTTGACCTTGCCCATCAGCCGGGCCGTGGCCCAGGTGAAGGCGCCGCGGGGCACGGAGTGCATGATCGTTGGGATGCGCGCCTCGTGCCAGCCGATGCCGGTATTGAACATGGTTGCCCCCGCGGCTTCCAAGGCCTGGGCCAGCTTTACCGTTTCATCCCATGACAGGCCTCCCTCGACCAGATCCAGTAGTGAGAGTCGATAGAGAATAATGAAATCATCGCCACAGGCTTCCCGGGTCCGACGCATGACTTCGATGGGAAAGCGGATGCGGTTCTCGAAACTACCACCCCAGTCATCATCCCGTTGATTGGTCCGAAGCGAGATGAATTGAGTGATCAGATAACCTTCCGAGCCCATGATCTCGACCCCGTCATAACCGGCGTCCCGGGCCCGCTGCGCACACGATGCGAAATCTTCGATGGTCTGGAGAATTTCTCCATTGCTTAAGGCTCGTGGCACGTGGTGGTTGATGCGCGAGGCGACGGGCGAAGGCGCTACCGCGTCAGGGTGCCGGGAATAGCGGCCGCCATGCAGGACTTGTAGTAAAATTTTGCCGCCCGCCTGATGTACCGCATCGGTGATCAGACGATGGCCGTCACCGCTGTCGTTCAAAGTTGCGCCGCCTAGACCCAGGCTGCCGGCGTCATTGGGTGAAATACCGCCCGTTACCATCAAGCCAACCTGGCCAGTGGCCCGGTCGCCGAAAAACCGCGCCATCCGGCGAAAGCCATCCGGATGTTCTTCCAGGCCCGTATGCATGGATCCCATCATCACCCGGTTCCGCAGAATGGTGAAGCCAAGGTCAAGCGGCGCCAATAAGTGGGGGTAGAGGGGGAACATAATTGCATACTCCATCGTTACGATTAGATATTTTGTTGGCATTGATTGCGGCGCGAATGTTCGGTTGGTCTATTTTAGCGTTCGGTGTTCGGTTCCATGACGTGTGAACCCGATATCAATTTGCGCCTTTCGCATAGGTCGTCAGAATAGCTAAAATAGTACGTTACGTTGCCGTAAACTACAATTTTGCCCGTGTCCGCACCAGACCAACGTGATAGAGTAATTCGTGCCCCCGAAAATCAAAAAATAATCGTGTAAAACATTAGAAAAAACTTACAAGTCATTATAAAAAAGACAAATAAATTACTTGTACCTCTAATCTGTTCCGCTAGGGTTCCGCTCCATGAGACGTATTGCATTCCTGGGAGGGGCAGGCTACGAATGGACATGACGCGATGCAGGTCCATAGGCTTTCATGGCAACACCTCCTTGGATTGGATTCCAGGTGCTACGTTAGCACTGGGAGGAGATGCGCTTCACCCCTGAATTCACCTAGCCATTGCCGAATTCCCGTAACGGACCGGCCGTGGCCTCCAGCTTAATTTCGCGGACGTCGTTGGTGGTTGCGACGGCCACCAGCAGGGCACTGTCGTGCAGCCGATAGGCGGTGCCCTAGACTGGCGAGGCCCGCTCGGGCTGCAGGCAAAAGGCGGCAAACTCCGCAAAACAATCGCCGTGCTGACATTGTAGCGGCACGGCGTTTTTGTTGGCCACGAGGCCCATCATCTGACGCGTTGCTAGAGCCGGGGACAGCACCCTGCCAGCGAAACTCACTGCAATCAGAACAGCAATTAGCGTGGTGCGTATCAGCGACGCCTCCGGCGAACGGTCAATTAAGTGCCCCATCCGCTTTTCCGGGATTTTTTTTATATCAAAACTTCCTACGACGTCTATCAACGGTCAATCCTACGGCGCCCGCTGGCGGGGCCGGCAAGGGCAGGGCGATGGGGCGGCGCCGGCGCGGCGGTCTGGCCGATACCGCATAGATCTGCTTATCCGCTTCTATCAACAACACACCCGCGAACACATGCCCCCAACGATGCCCCAGTTTTTCCCAGGCACCCGCCGTGCGCAGCAGCATCCGCGATGCCACCGGCGGTATGTACAATGCTGACACCCGCTCGTTGGGTTGAAACATGTTGTCGCGCAGCAGGCGTGATAATTGACCGGGGCTATAGGGGTGGCCTTGACCAAAGGGGGTGCGTTCCATGCGGGCCCAGATGCCCCGGCGATTTGGCACCACCACCAGCAGGCGCCCACCCGAAGCAAGGACCCGCCAGACCTCGCGTAACATAGGGGTAACCTGTTCAGCATTCTCCAGCGCGTGAACGAGTAGAACCCGGTCGACGCTAGCATCGGGCAAGGGTAATTCCATCTCGTCAACCAGGGCAACCCGGTTGCGATCGTGGACCGGCCATCGGTGAACCCCCTGTTGGGCTGGCATAAATGCCACCACCCGCGCCGCTTCACCCTGGAATTGCCGCAAATAGGGGGACGGGTAACCCAGCGCCAACAAATCCAAGCCGCCCAGGTCAGGCCAAAGTTGTCGGATACGGAAGCGCAGCAGCCTGCGGGCCACCTGACCCAAGTGGCTGTTATAGAATTCCCGCAGATCAATGACGTCCGGCCGCATGACCCCGTAGCTTTCCAACATGCCCTAACAGGGGCTGGAGAAATTCCGAAAAACAATGCCGCTGAGCTTTTGCGGCAAGCGCCGAACGGTTAGCCACGAACGTTCAATTCGTCGAACAGGGAATCGATAACTTGATCCTTAATCTGGACGTCGAATTTATTACGCAACGCGGCGCGGTATTGGGCTAGCACATCATCCGCGATACTGGAGCGGACGAATTCGCCCATCTGCCTAAGCTTGGCCGGTTCCACATTTTGGTTGGGGCTAGCGATTCTGACCACGCGCACCACGGAATGGCCGTCACCATTCAGGGTCGCACCCTCGGCTATGTCCCCGACAGGTAGTTGAAACAGCTTTTTCACCAACGCGGCGCTCAACTTGCCTTCCCTTGCAGCTTGTTGCCGGGTTATAGGCAGCAATGCCGCAACGGTGCCGCTGTCGGCCCTGGCCAGCTCTGCCAGAGATTTGCCCCGGCGCGCCGCGGCAGCAATTTTTTTGGCTTGCGCTGCCCCGGCCTGGGCCCGACGTTCAGCCAGAACGGCCTTGCGCACATCCTCGCGGACTTGCGCGATAGGTTTCAGGGTCGCTTCAAAAACCTTATCGACCTGGACTAGATAGTAACTGCCGTCGCCGGATTCCTTTAATTGTCCGTCCTCGCCCGGGCTAGTGGTGAAGGCTTGCTTGACCAACTCCGGCGCCTTCGGCAGGCCCGCAACCGGTTGGCCGTCGCGGCCACGGCCCTGGCTGTCAACCGCGGTGATGACGCCGTGTTGCAAGTTTAGGGCCTCCGCCACCTCCCGGGTCGAAGCGCCGCCCGCCAGCTGATCTTCTACCTTGTTGGCCAGTTCGAATATTGCTTCGGCCGCCTTCTCCAATTTCACGTCGCGGACCAATTGGTCCCGCACCTCGGCCAGGGATTTTTTGCTGCCTTCGACAATTTTCAAGACCCTAAAGATATGCCACCCCAGACCGGTTTGCACCGGCGCGCTGATCTGGCCGCTGGTCAGCGCAAACAACGGCTCGGCCGCTTCGTCTGGTAAATCGCCCTTTAGTACCTGGCCCAGTTTGACCGAAGCCTGATCCATATCGGCCAGATCCTTGGCGACGGCATAAAAATCGCCGCCGTCCTTCAGCCGCCCGGCGATGACATTCGCAGCGGCCTCATCCGCGGCCACGATCTGTTCGGCTTCGCGGCTGGGCGGTGTGGTAAATTCCGCCGCACGTGCGTCATAGGCTTCCGCTATCTCTGCCTCGGTGGCGAGGGCCTCATCAAGCAGATGTTCGGGCCGGATAGTCAGATGGGTCAGGGCGCGGAATTCGGGCGCCATGAATTGATCCTTGTGGGCCTTGTGATAGGCGGTCAGGTCGGCTTCCGCAGGGGTGGCGACGCCCGTCACCTTATCATAGGGCAGGCTCAATACTTCGAATACACGGGTCTCCTGCTGGAATTGGTAAAAGGTCTTGACCAGGGGCGCGGGTGCACGGGTGCCGCCCAGGACAGAGGCAAACAATTGTTCCCGCGCCAAATCCCGGCGGGATGCGGCAATATAACTTTGTTCGTTAAATCCGTTCTCCGATAGGCGCCGTTCGAACAATAATTTGTCGAAGCGCCCAAAACTGTTTTTGAATGACGATGATTGCCGGATCCAGGCCGCGATATCGGCATCCGACATGGTTAGTTCCAATTCCGCCACCTCCTGATCATAAAGCGCCCGGGTGATGGATTGTTGCAGCACCTGGTCGACCATGCCCAATTGACGGGCCTGTGCTGCATCGAAGGTAGGGCCGAGGCTTGCCTGCATGCGGCGGACCTGGCGGTTGAACTCGTTGAGGAACTCGTAGCCGGTGATCTTGGTATCACCCACCTTGACCACGGCTGCGTCGGGCTGCAGGCGGAAAATGTCGCCTATGCCCCAGGCCGCGAAACTGAGAACCAGAAGGCCCAAAAATATCTTAACGACCCATGTGCCGGCGCTATTTCGCAAGGCGTTCAACATGCTGTTTTCCGGTCCAAATCAATTATCCAAGTCGTGCCACCCTGCTCAGCCAGAACGCGCTGGGCCAAGCGGCGCGGCATCATAGAAACCGCACGCCACGGGGGCAAGTAATGATGCTCTGAACTATATGCCAGATATTGTTACAATTCATGACTTTCTCCATGGTTGCCCAACTGCAAGCCAGATCTAGATCTGAAGCTACTTGATTTGTAAGCCGGCGGTGCGATCCAGGCAGGCATAGCGCAGGACCAAGGCATCTGCTAAACCTTAGCCGGCATAATCCCGGAAAAGGACACAACGATATGGCCGCCAAGGTTCGCCCTCTGATCGCTGGAAACTGGAAGATGAATGGCCTGCAATCAGCCGCCTTGCGCGAAGTCAAAAAGCTGGAGACGCGCATGCGCAATCAGAGCCGGCCCGGCTGCGACGTTCTGCTGTGTCTGCCTAGCACCTTGCTAGCACCCGTGCGCTTGGCCGTTAAAGGCAGTGGTATCGCCCTGGGTGGGCAGGATTGCCATGCCGCGGCCAGCGGCGCCCATACAGGCGATATTTCGGCCGAGATGCTGGCGGACGCGGGATGCGCCTACGTCATCGTCGGCCATTCCGAACGCCGGGCCGATCATGGCGAAAGCAGTCGGGAAATCCACGCCAAAGCCGAAGCGGCCCATCGGGCTGGTTTGCGGGCCGTCGTCTGCGTGGGTGAAACCGGAGGCGAACGTAAACGGGGCGAGACCTTGACGGTAATCGGCCGGCAATTAACAGAGGCCCTGGCCAAGGGCTGCACGGCCAAGAATACGGTGGTGGCGTACGAGCCGGTCTGGGCCATCGGTACCGGCCTGACACCTACGGTGGACGATGTGGCCCAGGTCCACGCCTTGATCCGGGCCCGGCTGCGCCGCCGTTTTGGCGACCAGGGCGCGGGAATACGAATTTTGTATGGCGGTTCGGTAAAGGCTTCTAACGCCGCTGAATTGATGGCCGTGGAAAATGTTAACGGCGCCTTAGTTGGCGGCGCTTCGTTGACCGCCAGCGACTTCTGGCCCATCATCAAGACCTGTTTTTGAACCGGTGATTGAAGGAACCACCCGATGAGTGCAGGCCATGATCATAGCCATTTGAGCGATACGGAATTGCGGGTACGCAGCCTGGAATCCCTACTAGTAGACAAGGGCATGGTCGATCCGGCGGCGCTCGACGTTCTGGTTCAGACCTATGAGGAAAAGATCGGGCCGCAAAACGGCGCCCGCATCGTGGCCCGGGCCTGGGCCGAGCCGGATTTCAAGACCTGGCTGCTAGCTGATGCCACGGCCGCGATTGCTGAAATGGGCTATCATGGCCGTCAGGGCGAACATATGAACGTGGTGGAGAACACGGCCCAGGTTCATAACCTGGTTGTTTGCACCCTATGTTCCTGTTACCCTTGGCCGGTCCTGGGGCTGCCACCGACCTGGTATAAATCCGCGCCCTTTCGATCCCGCGCCGTGATCGATCCCCGTGGCGTGCTACGTGAATTCGGTACTGTGTTATCTGGCGATGTGGCGGTGAGGGTTTGGGATAGTACGGCGGAGCTGCGCTATCTGGTGCTGCCCGAACAGCCCAAAGGTTGTGCAGGTCTGGGCCAGAATGAGCTGGCTGCCCTGGTCACCCGCAATGCCATGATCGGGGTGGAAAAGGCCGCCGCGCCAAAGAGGGCAGGCGCGGCATGAATGGTATCCATGATCTTGGCGGCATGCACGGCCTCGGCCCCATTGACGCGGAAGTGGACGAGCCGGTCTTCCATCACGAATGGGAACGGCGTATCCTGGCGCTGGCCCTGGCTTCCGGCGCCATGGGTAAATGGAACATCGATATCTCCCGCCATGCCAGGGAAAACCAGCCACCTGCCCAGTACTTGGCCAACAGCTATTACCAGACCTGGTTGGTGGGGCTGGAAAAGCTGCTGCTTGAAGCTGGCCTGATCAACGCCGAGGAATTGGCTAGCGGACGATCCGCCAAGGCGCTGCCCGATGACCTGGCAAAAAGGGTATTAAAGGCGGACATGGTGGCGGAAGTCTTGAGCCGGGGCGGTCAGTTTCGCATGGACGACGATGTGCCGGCGGAATTTTTGCTAGGCGACGGCGTGCGGGTCTTGAACAATCATCCAGCCCATCACACCCGCGCGCCACGCTATGTGCGGGGCCATTGCGGCGTGGTGGAGCAGGACCACGGGGTCTTTGTTTTCGCCGACGCCAATGCCCAGGGCAACAAAGTCCCGCAACACATATACAGCGTCCGCTTCACCGCGCAAGAGCTGTGGGGCCCGGACGCTGCCGCCAACGACTGCGTCAATGTAGATTTGTGGGATGGCCATCTGGAAGCGGCGGATTAAGCCCTGTTATTGTGCATGGTTTCTCGCCATGACTGCGACTAAACTCGCGGCAAGCCCGAACCAGTTCAGCATAAATTAGCAGCCATTGTACCCGCCGACGTGGCCGGCTATTCGTGCCTCATGAGCGCGGATGAAACCGTTACATTTAATATGCTGCGCGCCTATGAATTAAATATCAAGCGGCATGGACCCGTCGGGCCGCCGGCATTGTCCTGGGCAGTTGCAGCGTTCTGGTCGCTCGGTAGGCGAGACGAAGCGGCGCGCGCGGTGGCGCGGTTGACAACCCAATTTCCCGATTTCTGTCTGCGGCGCTAGAATTTCTTCGAGCTGCTTCGATTGTCCGAAGACCGCGCGCGGATTTATGATCTAATGAAGGTGGCAGGCCTGCCTGAATGAGGTAGAGACTACCCGTCCGCCAAGGCCTCCGTCATCAATTGCCGCCTGTTCCCATGGGGTCGTCCAGGAGCGTTAGGTCTGGTCCCAACTGCATGGTGCTGCGTTTTTTCCCATCACAGGGTTGCCAGGCGGATGGTTTTGCCGTCACCAGGCGGTCGGTCTGCATGGCTATTCATGGAGCCCAGGTATCAGTCACTTCGCCGCGGGCCTGCCAGGCGGCGCGGTAGCCAAGGACCATGGCAAAGAACGTGGTCTCTGTCCCGCGTATGGCCGACCATAACGTCCAGACTCTCCATCAGGTCAGCTGCCATGGCCTGGTCCGGCCAATTGGGCAGCCGCGTACCGTCCAGCATAGGCCGGAGCGCGGCGCAGCCGTTCTGTAGACGGACCATCAACACCCGGTTGGCGCCGCCCGTATCCGCAGCGAAAGGAACATTGAGGAAACAATCGACGCCGTCGTGGCGCAACTCTTGGATTTGGCCACTCTCGATCTCAACGATTGGCCCCGTGGCCT
>Ga0310125_10000510_pt1 | contig 18348 bp, 19 predicted proteins | sample CB11b_Tmax_Bot8__FD_203508 | JGI IMG/M metagenome (GOLD analysis project Ga0310125, IMG submission 203508) | Marine microbial communities from Western Arctic Ocean, Canada - CB11b_Tmax_Bot8 | ecosystem: Environmental > Aquatic > Marine > Oceanic | place: Canada: Western Arctic Ocean | collected... | reverse complement strand
GGAAATGGCGTTGTTCCGCTTACGGCTGAAACTGGCTTTGGAACTGAGGTGTCCCACTGAGAATGCACCGCAACCTACCGATTTATGGCGATCACGATGCCGAAAAGGGCGAATTTCCGTCAATTCTAGCCATATGGATTTTCCGGCACTAATTGCTGAGGCCCTTGATGTACTCATGGTGAGGGACTGGGAACCACAATCGGCAGCAGAGTGGTTTTCCTGTTCGGCATCGCAACTCATAAAGTTGCTAAAACAAGAGATCAAAGCGATGGCGTGGGTCAACAAGCAACGGATTAGTCAGGGCAAACATCCGTTGCGTTAGAAGATAATCCATTCCTTAAATATGCCGAGGGATATTGGTCTTTATGCGATGTGTTGCTGTGAAGTCTATGGAGGACGTGTACTTGCCAATGTGGCCACTGGCTTCCATTGAAATCAGGTAAAACGCCGTCATTTCTAGGATGATCAGCGGCCGTGTGCTTTTGGGCCTGGATCATCTCTAGCCAGTCATTGCAAGGTGTCAATCCAAGACCCACAAGTTCAGATTTTATTTAGATGACGTCAGTGCTGCGATTAGAGCATTTACACGTTCTCGTGTCTACAGGGTTGGTTGGTTGCCCGTTTTTTTTGACGGCTGTTCCCACGATAGCTCCATTTGCTAATTGGGACAGTGATGTGATCGAATCAATGTTGATACCACTACCTACTACTAAGGGTGTGTTGCCACTTGCAGATCGAGTCTTTGCCAGGTCGCCTTTGTCAATAGCTTGTCCAGTTGCGGTCCCGCTAATAATCACAGCATCTGCGAGTCCACGTTGAATGGTATTTTCCGTTTATTCTTCCAGGGAGAGGGGTGCCAATGGGGATGAGTGCTTGACACTAATATCCGCAAAGATGTGAATATTTTGCGCGTCCAGCATGGCCCGCTGCCGGTGTAACTTGTGGGCAATACCATCGATAATTTCCTGGTCGGTGAGCCTGGCGTGGCACAGTACATTAACCCGGGAAAATTGAGCATTGACCGCATGAGTGATTGCCATTGCAGCGCACCCATCGTTACGCAACACATTGATCCCTAGTGGGATATCCGGCCACCGTCGCCGGATTTCCGCTGCCAGGATTGTCATATGCGAGACAATGGATATGGGGACACATTGCGGGAGGTAGGGTTGGGTCGCCAAAGTTTTCAATCAAGAGCCCATAGACGCCACCGTCAACCAGGCATTCAGTGCCCTGGAGAAGGCTATGCTTGATCAGATCGCGGTCGCCACCGTATTGCGGTGATCCTGGCAACGCTTTTAGGTGCAGCATACCAATCACCGGGGAATGTATATCCTCCCATTGTGGTAGCAGGGGTTTGACCATAAATAAGTTATACGTGGGGGCAGTTCGAGCGTTGGGTTGAACGACAGGCCTTGTCAGGCTATTGCATGATTTGGTCGAGGAGGAACTCGCCTGAGGAATCAAGGTCGCACGAGTTCCCTTCAATCCGTTGGGCCGCTCGAGATATTGCTTGCATACGTGGGTTGATGCGAAGAGCCCATCGGTAACAGCGCAGCGCTTGGGGTAGGTTATCCATCTGTGTATAGCAGTGCCCTATGCCAGAAATGGCACCGAAATGAGATGGGATCAACTCAATGGTTTTTCGGCATTCGCCAATGGCCTCTTCCCATTGCGCGACAAAATAGTGGGCCACAGCGCACTGGTTATGAGCTTCGGGAAATTGAGGATCGAGCCGTATGGATTCCTGGAATTTACTGATTGCAAAATCGTAAGATTCGTCAGAAAGCAGAGCAACACCCTCACGAAATGGTTTGGCCGCTTTTGGATCACCGCTTCTAAACCAGATCGACCAAAGGCCATGTTCAGCCATCTGATTAACTTGCAGATCCTCGTCACGAAGTGCTCTGATAAGATAGGGCGTTGACTTCTCTTTCCCTATTAAACCCAGCGTAACTGCCGCGACACGCCGAACATCAACCGACGGGTCCCGTAACAATGGGGCCAGTTCAGAAGGGCGCCATCGAATTCTCACGGCGTGGGCCAACTGCGCAGCATCACCTTGGGCGAGTGGTGCCCGCACTACGTTCAAAAACTCCGTTGCGTTAATCTGCTGTTGGTACACGCTGAAGATTCTTGACCTAGCCTATTCCGTGGAATACCCGAGAAATGATCCAGCTTAAACTCGACTAAAGCACGCGGCATTATAGACAGGTTGGTGGGCGATGGCCACATTTTGGCAATCAATTTGCATAGATTGAAAATTCCTCTCTTTTACAGGGTTTTTTCTAAGCATTTCCACCCCGGGGACCTATTTCTGATGGTTTGGAGGATGCCATCCAACCGGGCCATTTGGCCATGGTTGATCAAGCAAGAGTAATTCGTTAACCGATAACAACAGTTGAGGATATTTATGGACACTCAAGCCAGTTCCGAAGAACGCCGTCGGGCTCCGCGGATACAGATCCTGCGGCCTGTCAAAATTCGCTGCGAGGCCACCGGCAAGTTCTACACCGGTCAGACGCAGAATATTTCCGATGGCGGTGCACTGATTACCGTAGACCACCCATCACTGCTCGTGACCGGGCAAAAGGTGCGTGTTGGTATTGCATGGGCTAGTCAGCAGATGCTTATGAAGTCGTCCCAACTTTCTCCCGCGACGGTGGCACGTAGTCTAGGTCATGACGTCAAGCAAGATGTAGCCATCTACTTCGATCAATCCGACTGTTTATCTCAAACAGCATAGGATTTTGTGCAGCCTTTCTCTCGCTTCATCACCTGAAATAATGGGGTGTGATTGATTGTCTATGAGGTTTGATCGCAGTTCCCATTTGCTTAACATCGCTTTAAGCGATATTCATGGCGGTATTACATAGATAGACGGTAGTAGCCACCGTGCTTGCACGGCGATGCATTTAATGCAAATGCTGATTCTCATGTTGAGTAACGGCATCGCGATGATGGCAGGTGGGACTCAAGTTTTCTTTATGTTATGGCCCCTAGGCCCTTTGTGGTACAACTGTCTTTAGGTTATGTAGTTACAATCGAGTTGATCATGAAATACATTAACTTAGGTCGAACAGGGTTGAGGGTAAGTCGGTTGTGTCTTGGCACCATGAACTTTGGTCCGAGGGCCAACGAGCCTGACAGTTTCTCTATTATGGATAAAGCTCTTGACCTTGGCTTTAATTTCTTTGATACGGCTAATGTTTATGGGGGTAAACCAGGGGAGGGTATCACGGAGAAGATCATTGGACGGTGGCTGGCGCAAGGTGGTCAACGTCGCGAAAAAATTATTTTGGCTACCAAGTGCTACGGCAGTATGGGCGAGGGGGAAAATGATGATGGTTTGAGTGCCTACAATATCAAGCGATCCTGTGAAGCCAGTCTGCGGCGCCTGCAGACAGACCACATCGATCTTTACCAGATGCACCATATTGAACGTGCTACGCCATGGGATGAGATCTGGCAGGCAATGGAGCAGTTGGTTACCGAAGGAAAGGTTACATATGTTGGGTCAAGTAACTTCGCGGGGTGGGATATCGCCAAGGCATGTGAGGCGGCAAGGCATCGCCATTTTCTAGGATTGGCCTGTGAGCAAAGCAAATACAGCTTACAGACGCGGATGATTGAACTCGAGGTTCTGCCCGCATGCCGTGACTATGGTTTGGGGGTCATTGCTTGGAGTCCTTTGGCATCTGGTGCTCTTGGAGGGATGCATGCAACTGATGATGGTCGGCGCGGTGGAAAGCAGGTCCAAAAATTAATGGAAAGTTTTGGTAGCCAGATCAATGCTTATGAAGCATTTTGCCGGCAATTGGGTGAAGAGCCGGCGAACGTGGCATTAGCATGGGTACTTTCCAATCCAGACATCACCGGACCTATCATAGGGCCGCGGACCATGGATCAACTAACTGGTTGCATGCGATGTCTCGATATCACCCTTGATGAACCTACGCTTGATAAATTAGACACAATCTGGCCTGGACCTGGTGGCGCAGCGCCGAAAGCCTACGCCTGGTAGGCTTGTATGTTGCGGTTGACTTGATCGATACCATGGTCAGACTCCCATAAACATCTGGTATTGTGGTTGAGGCAATGGATCAGGGTTTGGCCGTTTCGCGTTATCCTATTGGGGGGACCTAAACGGGGTTTCCAGTGGTCGGTTATTCCGTCACAAGGAGTACCAGTTATGGCAATGCATCAGCTTTCATGGCGCGTGTTCTTATGCTTGGTTCCTGCTGCCATAGCCTTGGGCGAGGCGCAATCTGTCGATGATTACCAGGTGATCGACCCCCACTGGATGCAGATGACGCTCATGGATGGGTCAATCATTTCCGGTACCTTGACCATTAAACAGATCAACGTAGAGACCCGTTTTGGCACATTGCAGGTTCCAATCGAGAATATCAAGAGTTTGACACCTGGCCTCAATAGTCATCCGCAACTACGAGATAAAATTCAGCAGTTCATCAAACAACTTGGAGCAAGCGAGGCACCATTACGTGACCAGGCTGAACGGGGTTTGTTGTTATTAGGTATGCCGATCCGTAGCCAGGTTGCAACGTTTGTCAATGACCCTGATCCAGAACGCAAGCTTCGTATTAACCGGCTCCTTAATGAATTTGATCAGGTTCGGGAGGACATGGATTTCGAAGAACTGGGCAGCAGTTTGCAAGCATTGATTGAAGAGGACTCAATCGTAACTACATATTTCACGATCGTCGGACGTGTTTCACCTAGATCTTTTACGGTTAACAGTCCTTATGGAGCATTAAAGTTTAATATTAGCGCCTTGGATCGCGCCACCAGGGGCATTGATAAACCCAAGCATACCATCCGAAAGACGGTGGCCGTGAGTGGTATTTATGTCGTGCCGTCGCGATTCAAGAATACAGGTATTCGATTGGTCCGCGGTCAAAAAGTAACGATTAAGGCTGATGGCAAGATTACGCTTACACCATGGGGTACAAACGCAATTAGCAGTCCTGAGGGTTCACCGAAGCACGGGTGGCATATCCAGAATATCATTCCGAATGGGGCGCTGGTGGCACGTTTGGGCAAGTCCAGTCCAGTGTTTAAGATTGGAGCCAAGCATACCTTTAAGGCGGAAAAATCGGGACTGCTTGAATTAGGGATCGGCGTTCATCCCAGCCATACCCGCCAGAACTATCCAGGGCAGTACGAAGTGAAGATTAGAGTCCATGACCCCAAGAACCCGTAGCCTTCTTGTTGGCATAGCGATTTCCAAGGCCGCGTTTGGAAGGCTACACTCAATGGTTTGAGCGGTTTCAAGGTGTTGAATTACAACCTCCAATGAGAAAACCACATGGCATTTAAACTGGCATTTAGTACAGTCGCTTGCCCACAACTGACCGTTGAGGAGGTTGTTCGGCAAGCCAAGGAATGGGGTTATCAGGGCATCGAGTTACGCACACGCGGTCTTGGTGGATCTGATCTGGCATCGGATCCGGCGCTGACGGAGCCAGCCAAGATTGTCTCTGTTTTTGAGAAAATGGAGATCGATCCGGTTTGCGTGAGTACGGAAGTGTCGCTGCACCATCGTGATTCTACGCGTTTGTATCAGGCAACCGTTCAACTCAAGCGGGATTTGGAATTAGCCGCAGCCTTGGGGGCGAAGGCGGTGCGTATCTTTGCTGACGAGGTAGATCTTGGTGAGGATCGACGGGAAGTTATACAGCGTGTGGCCCGCAACGTACACCCATTGGTGGATCTCGCTGCGGAACTAGGCGTTCAGATTTTGTTTGAGAATACGCCTGCCTTTGGTCACGCCAAATGGTGGTGGTGGCTGCTGAACCTCATAGAACATCCCATGATAGGTGTATGCTGGAATGTGGCCAATGCAGCGGCGGTTGGTGAACTATCTTCTATTTCTGTGCCCAATTTAAATTCACGCATTAAGCTCGTAAAGGTTCAGGATGTTCAGGTGGGAACTGGCACAGGCTATGTGCCACTGGGTGAGGGTGATGTTGGCATTCAAGATTTAATTAAACGGCTGATGGGTATTGGCTATGAGGGTTATCTCACGGTCGAGTGGGATCGTCTGTGGTTGCCAAGCTTAGCGCCTGCCGAGGAATACCTTCCTGATGCGTTGTCTCGTCTACATGGTTGGTTCGAGGAGATTGCCGAAATCGAAGAAAAGGGGCGCAAAGTTTCCGAGAAAGCAGCGGCTCGCAACGCGCCCAAGCCAGCAGTGAAGTCATAGTCACCTTCTGTGCGACAACAATCTTTATGATCAGTACGGCCGGGGCTGTTTTGGTCTCCAGTCCACCAGTGGTTGTTTCTCTATCATTGTGGAAACTAGGGCTTTGATGTGCGTGCGAATCTGAGCCACCAACCAATCAGCCATGTGACCATACCAATAGGGATAAGTAGACAAAAAAAGATGTCACGATCCCCGGTGCGTAACATGGCAAGCACTCCCCCCCCGGCGAGGAGTGGCCCCATAAAAAGAAGTAATCCTGTCCAGTGATGATGCGTTGATGGTTCTGTGGAGGTGTTTGATTCAGGTGCAGGGCGTTTAGGATATAAAGCCATGGTTCACAACTACGAGATTGCGAGGGTGAGTTGTGCGGCTGTTTGGGCGGGTATGAGGGTATCAGTTTGACTTAATCGCTCGGGATCTCTATTGAACTTCACCTTCCCGCCAACGATTGTTGCTATTGCTTGCCCAATGACTTTCCGGTTATGGAATGGGCAGTTCCGTGACTTGCTGGCAAAGGCATTGGTGTCAATGGTCCATTCCTGTTGAGGATCAATAATAGTGACATCGGCATCTGAATTGGTTGTTAAATTGCCTTTATTTTCTAATCCGCACAGTTTGGCGGGATTCATGGTCATCATCGCAAGCATGGATGGCCAGTCGACCGTATCGGTTTCAATCAACGCCTGGGCGTACAGTGGAAGGGCTGTTTCGAGACCGATGATGCCATAAGGTGCTGCGGCGAATTCTAGTTCCTTTTCCTCTTGTGTATGTGGTGCATGGTCGGTTGCCAGGACAGTGATTGTGCCATCCTGGATGCCCGTGCGAAGATCTTCGATATCTTGCTTGGTGCGGAGGGGGGGGTTAATTTTGAAGTTGGTATCGTAATCTGCGCAAGAATTTTCGGTTAGTAATAAATGATGTGGTGATGCTTCGGCGGTGATGTGGGCCTGTCCAAACAAGTCAAAACGGGCACGACGCAATAGTTCGACACTACCACCGCTAGATACGTGCTGAACGTGGTACCGAGCACCTATATTTTGTCGTAGATTCAGAATAATATCACGCTGAATAATGATTTCCTCAGCAACCCGTGGCCAGCCACTTAGACCTAGGCGCGTCGCCATTGTCCCAGCGTTCATCACGCCGCCGCCCAGTTCCGGATCCTCGCAGTGTTGCATTAATACTTTGCCCGTCATGGCAATGTAAGCCAGTGCCTTGGCACACACGCCTGCAGAAGCGACCGCTTGGCCATCATCACTGAAAGCAACAGCGCCAGCAGCGGCCATCAATCCGATTTCGGCCAGTTCTTCGCCTGCACGTTGCTTGGTGATCGCACCCACGGGAAAGACATTTGCGAGATCCACGCGCTGGGCCTGGGTGTAGACAAACTCGATCCGGCCATCGTCATCGAGTGCGGGCTCGGTATTGGGCATACAGCAAACACTGGTGAAACCTCCGGCGACTGCAGCGGCCGATCCGGTGGCAATAGTTTCCTTCTCCTCCTGCCCTGGTTCACGGAAATGAACGTGTGGATCGATGAGCCCAGGACAAACAATGTGTCCCGATGCATCATATAAATATGCCGAATCGCGTTGTGCGGCAGTTGTTTTGCCAACATGCCGTACTTTAGAACCATCCAAGACCACATCGGTTTTGATGTCGAGATCGTTGGCTGGATCGATCACACGGCCGCCGGTAATGATCAGCGATTGCATGACCTACATCCTAGCACAGTGCCAGGGTCTTATACAGCGTCATATCCAGCCAGCAGTCGTGTATTAATGATTTGGATGGAGCCTCGGTTTGTTATGAGGCTATGCGGCCTGTTTCTTTTGTCCTACCCGGGCTATGACCGCTTTGGTGTTGATCTGACGGTTTTTAACGGAGTCCAGGTACTGCTTTCGTATGATGTGAGCTTCACGGAATCGGTCGTAGGTTTTGACAGCGTTGCGGCGTCTGCCCGCCAAAATGCTCAAGGTGCAATGAACCAGTGCATAGTTGAGCGGTAAAAGAAATGGCAGTGCATTTTCCAGTGTTTCCCATGGCATCACTGATTTCATATCGGCCATAAGGCACTGGCATCAGAAAAAATGACACAAAGCGTTTTGGCCGTTAAAAATCAATTGCAGTATTTCGGGCGTTTCCCATCAATGCACACGGAATTGCAAGCATCTATCAAATGGATGCCAGTCAGTGTCGCTTATGCTTTCTTGGAGTATGCAGTGACCTATCTGGCGGTGCCGGTCTGATTGGATGGCCCAAGGGCCTGACGCAATTGCCATTTAAACTGGTTTTACAGATCTAACTGCTGGCTTGTTTGCAGGTTGTCTATTTCAGTCGGTGGTTTGCGCGGTCTGCGTGACTGGGGATCATTGGATGCATTGTTTTTCCCGGGAAGAGTTCGCGGGCGGGTGCGATCGGCGGCTCCGCGACGCTTGCCGTGGCGTTTATGTTTCTCAATTCCCAAATCAAGGGCCTTTTGTTGTTTACTATTGAGCATTGGGCGTAGGCGTTCGAGCCCACTGTGGGGTTTGGGGGCATTGGCCATGAGCTTCCGCCTTCTTTCGTGGAGTTTACGCATTTCACTTTCAAGTTTCTGCAGCTCCGCACTATGTTTTTTGCGCCAAGCCTTTAATTGAGAATGTTGTTTAGCCATGATCTGGCGGGCTTCAGCCATCTGCTGGTCGTTCAGATTCAAATCTGCGAGGAACCCTGCAAGCCTGTCCCCACGTTTTGAACGCTTGCCACCATCAAATCCATGTTTCTGGCGTTCTACCCCCCCCGGTTTTACTTGAGGGCCAGAAAGAATTTGCTTGTCATTGTCCGTTGCGCTGGTTGTTACGGGTGGAATGGCGAGCAAGACAATAGCAGTTAAGAGGATAAGAAAATGGTTGTTCATGGTCTAACTCCTCGACGATCATAGGTGATCAATATATGTTACAACGCTAGTATAGATGGTTATATTGCAGCCAGATTGACATTTAAGGTTCAAAAGCAGCCTTTGTTTTATCGGCGCTTGGCCCGATCATCTGCCGCATACCCCTGTTGGGACGTGTTTTTGTTTGGGGAGGGGCGACATTGGAGGATTTTGTATGACTGAAGACCAGATTCTTGAGCAACTACGTACGGTGAATGATCCGGAACTGCATAAAGATTTGGTGTCTCTGAACATGGTCAAGGGCATTTCGATTAAGGATAACGGGATCGTAGCGATCGCGATTGAATTGACGACACCGGCCTGCCCGCTAAAGGATCAGATTCAACGTGATATTGAATCTGCGGTACGTCAATTGGGCGATGAGGTCCAGGGTATTGAGATTGAGTTTACGGCAAATGTTCAAGCGTCACCGCAGCAGAAAGCGGCAGAGAATAATCCCCTGCCGGGGGTGAAGAATATCGTGGCGATTGGTGCGGGCAAAGGTGGGGTTGGTAAAAGTACGGTCGCAGTCAACTTGGCAGTTGGGTTGGCGCGACAAGGTGCTTCAGTTGGTTTAATGGATGGTGATATTTATGGCCCCTCGCTGCCTACGATGCTGGGGTTAGATAACCATACTGCACATATGTCCACCGAAAAGCGAATCGTGCCATTTGGAGAGCATGGCATTAAGTCAATGACCATTGGTAAGTTGGTTGATCCTGGAAAGGCGTTGATTTGGCGGGGTCCCATGGCCCACGGTGCTTTCAAACAGTTGGCAACACAGACTGATTGGGGCGACCTAGATTACCTGATCATTGATTTGCCGCCTGGTACGGGTGATGTGCCTCTGACGATGAGCCAGCTCCTGCCATTGACGGGTGCGGTCGTCGTATGTACGCCGCAAAAAGTGGCTCAGGATGATGCACGAAGGGCCATCGCTATGTTCCAACAACTGAATATTGCGGTGTTGGGTGTGGTTGAGAACATGAGTTATTTCATTGGCGATGATGGCAAGGAATACGACATCTTCGGTCGTGGTGGCGCACAGGCCATGGCTCAGGAATTGAATCTTCCTATTTTGGGGGCAATTCCAATTAACATGGGCCTTCGCCGCAACTGTGACAGTGGTGATCCAACGAGAAATTTCACAAGTGATGGCAAACTGGCTGAGGAACTCGAGGTACTCGTGAAAAATTTAGCCGCCCGTATCAGCGTGGAAGTGCTGGGTGGTGATCAACGTCAACCAACATTGACAATTAGCGGTTAGATAAAACTCTTTCCGTACTACACCCGGATTTAGGATCCCAATCATGTCCATGTGCTTGGGATCATGCCGACCATCCGGTATGACTGGGGCAGGTGCGGAGGTCTTTACTGCCCGGGCCTATACCCGGGAATCATGCAGGGCGGTGATGAGGTTTTCTATATCGGCATTCTCTAGGTCTGCACGGAGGCTAATCCGTATGCGTGCCATCCCAGGTCCGACGGTTGGTGGGCGGATCGCGGGTGTATAGAAGCCCCGATTTTCAAGTTGCTCAGAAAGTGTAATCGCAGATTCGGGTGTGCCGGTTATGACGGGAATGATTGGTGTGGGTACATCGGACCAAGAAGAGGTAGATGGTGTTACTAGGCCACATTCGGTTAATTGTTGGCGAACAGTAGATGCCAAATGGCATAGATGCTGACGCCGCCACGGCTCATCATGAATGATATCCAGTGCGGCAGTGATCGTGGCGATCTGGCTCGGGGGTATCGCTGTGGTATAGATAAAAGGATTTGCATGGTTCACGATTGTTTCGATCACGCCTCTGGTCGAGGAGATAATTCCACCGAGGCCACCGAGCGCTTTACTGGCAGTGCTGAGGATGACATCAATGCGGTGTTCAACATTCTGGTATTCGCACAAGCCTATTCCGTGTTCCCCAAGTATGCCGGTAGCATGTGCTTCATCAACAATCAAGATGGCGTCATGGCAATCGGCTAATTCGCAAAGTGCGGGCAGGTCTGCGCAGTCGCCATCCATGGAAAATACACTATCGGTGATGATGATCCGCCGAGAAGTTGGTTCATCTGATCCGGATTGGGTTTTGTGTTTTCCAAGGAGGCGGGCTAATTTGGCAGTCTGCTTATGCGGAAAGGTACGCACGGTTGCTCCGCTCAATTTGGCAGCATCGATCAAGCTCGCGTGATTCAGTTTATCTTGGCAGATCAGATCACCCTTGCGAGCTAATGCCGTAATTGCAGCCAGATTGGCTTGGTACCCGGTGGGGCACAGTAAAGCTGCTTCGGCGTGTTTAAACGCAGCAAAATGGGATTCCAGTTGGTTATGACGCACGGTGGTACCACCGGCAAGTCTGCTGGCACCAGCACCGGTTCCAGACTGGCGGATTGCGGCAATGCCCGCATCCTTAAGTCGGGCGTCATTGGCCAGTCCAAGGTAGTCATTGCTGCCCAGATTGATTAAATCGCGATCGTGATGACGGATCGTTCTGCCCTGGAACTCAAGTGACTTGCATCTTCGAAGTAGCTTGGCCTCATCGAGGTTCTTTAGATCCTCGTGAAGCTGGCGGTGCCAGGTTTTCATTGGAAAGGGGGAGGATAGATGCGATCGGATAGATCTGGGGTCGGGGCTGGAAAGTTAGGATCTAATGATCACCGATATCGACATTTTCGGGATTTGAATCGTTGCTGGACAGCGTTTCTTTCATAAGCCGGCCAATTTTGAATTTCACGGTTCGCTTGGGGGGTACACGAACAGGTTCAAGTGTTTTGGGATTCTGCGCCATGCGTGAACGGCGCTGGCGAACTTCAAAAACACCGAACTCCCGAAATTCCAAACGGTTACCTTTACCAAGTTCGACAATAATGCTCTCTAAAAATGTCTGAACGATATCCTTGACGACAACACGCTTCTGTTTGGTGGCATCGGCGATATGGTCAATCAATTCCTTTTTGGTGATCGTGGCCATGCAGGCACTCTCCACCGAATAGTGGAACGACGGCAAACAGAAAGACAAAAACGACAATATCCTATGGCTGCATATGGTTTTAGGACCATTTCTCAGCCTCGTAATACTAGTATGACAAGGGCTCTGGATCACGTCAAGTCCTAATTATACCTAGACCTGCAACAATTTTACCTGTGGTTGGACAACTCAAACTGGGGGATTACCATCCAGCGATGGAATTGGATCCCAAGTCCTTGGAAATTGTATGTTTTCCGGATCCGATTCTGCGGAAAGTCGCCAAACCAATCGAGCAGATTACGGACCATGTACACGCCGTGGCCATACGGATGTTGGAACTGATGCATGAAGCGCCTGGAGTGGGCCTGGCAGCTCCTCAGGTGGGTCTGCCATGGAGGCTGTTTGTTGCCAATCCTACGCGTGAGGATGGCCAAGACCGCGTTTTCATCAACCCTGTGCCAACTCATCCCAGTTCCGAAATGACGGAGGTTGAGGAAGGTTGCCTCAGTCTGCCGCAGGTAACGGCTAATATCAGGCGGCCGACGGCTATCTCCATTGAGGCGTTGAATCTGAAGGGGCAGATTGTTCAGCACCATAGCGAGGAACTGGCCGCACGAGTCTGGCAGCATGAAAACGATCATCTAGACGGCGTGCTGATACTGGATCGAATGAGCCCGATCGATAAACTCGCTAATCGCAGTATCATCCGCGAACTAAAACGTATGGTCACCGATAGATCAGGCCCCACCTTGCGCAGCCGCACACCACGATAGTGGTGGTGTTTCTAATATCTTTGAACAAGCGATTGCCTTTATGCGTGTCATTTTTCTCGGATCGGGCGAATTTGGTTTGCCAACCATCGAGCGGATCCATGCGGATTTTGACCTGGTTGCTGTGGTTACACAGCCAGATCGCCCAGCAGGGCGTAGGCGGCAAGTAACCGGGACTGCAATAGGGCAATGGGCTGATCGTGCTGGTCGACATCTGGTCAAAACAGGCAATGCCAACGACACCGCAATCATTGAACACCTTTCGGCATTTAAACCACAGGCAGCAGTTGTGGTTGCCTTTGGTCAAAAATTAAGCAACGCTTTGATCGATGTCCTGGGAGCTTTGGTCATCAATGTTCATGCTTCGTTATTACCGAAATTTCGTGGTGCTGCGCCGATTAATTGGGCAATGATCAGTGGTGGGAAATGTACGGGTTTATCAATTATTTCATTGGCCCAGCGCATAGATGGTGGTCAGATTTATGCACAGACCTCAACAGCTATCGATGCTCGTGAAACTGCGGGTGAGTTGCACGACCGGCTTGCCGTCATGGGGCCCGACTTGGTCCGCCAAGTTTTGTCGGATTCTCAGGCTGGGGCATTGACGGGTTGTGCGCAGGATGAATCGCAGGTTAGTCTCGCGCCAAAACTTTCAAAGGCAGATGGTTGGGTCCGATTCGATTGCGGTGCTGATGAAGTGCGTGGTCGTATACATGGTTTAACACCGTGGCCCGGTGTGATGGTTAATTGGCAGGAATCATCAGGCCAAGCTTTGCAAATGATCCGGATTCTGAGAGTGGAAGCGTTGCCCGGCAACGTGCCTGTGGTCGCGCCAGGTACAGTGTTGGAGGGTAATTGTGTGGCGGTTTCCGATGGGGTGGTGCGTCTGGTGGAGGTTCAGCGTCCCGGTGGTCGGCCAATGGCAATTGAGGAATTTGTTCGCGGCCGCCCTTTAATGCCAGGTGATCATCTTTTAACAGTCAAGGATTGAGTGAGGCACGAAAAATGGATCTGGCAATAATCACGAATCTGTGCGCCATGTACCCACAGGGCACTCTGCTTGGGATCCACGCGGACGGCAGTCACCATATTGTCAGTTGTTGGTGATATGTGCTAGGAGTTTCAGTTTTGTCGTTGAGGGCTGGCAAGTATTTCTGGAACATGTAAAGCGGTTGCAGGTGTTCACATTTAAGATCCACGAAGCCTGAAAACGGGGAGTATTTCCCTTGAGGGATGATAAGGTGCACTTCGGTAGATTTCTATCAGTTATAGTTGGTACGGATCCTTTTCCGAATCACCCCCTTTATGGTATTTATAAATTGGGAGCTAAGGTTAAGTTGGTAGGTGGAAAAATTTGTTCCCAGATACCAGTCGGCTTTTCATCGGATTGGTCCAGGTTCTAGTAGCGAGGGATATCCATGACCGGCCCTGTCAATCCAAAACAGATGACGACAAATGATTTCGGTGTTGTCGCTCCGCCCAGTTTGCCCATGAGTCCTGGTTGCCTTGAAGGGCAGGTGGCTATAGTGACCGGGGCGAGCAGTGGGATTGGGCGGGCAACGGCTCGAGTTTTGGCCGAATTCGGCGCGGATATTGTGAATGTGGATGTGCAATCAGATGAAGGTATCAATGGCATTGCCACGGGTGATCTTGTGGAACGGGCCGATAGTAGATATCTATTCGTTCAGGCCAATGTGGGTGACGAGTCGGATGTTTGCCTTGCTGTCAAGTTGAGCATCGATCAGATGGGTGTACCGAGCATTCTTTTCTGTGGTGCGGGTACGTGTGATCGTTCAACACTGCCGGATTCAACACTCGACGGTTACGAGAGAGATATGGCATCGGCAAAGGGTGTGTACCTTTTCTGCAAGCATGTGATTCCACTTATGGAATCCCAGCACTACGGGCGAGTTGTTGTGATGTCCTCCATCTCCGCCTTCAACGGGGGCGCCAATGCGCAGGTTCCTTCGGGCATGTACTACGCTCAGGCGAAAGGGGCTGCGGATGCCGGAAGCAAATGGTGTGCAAAGAAGTATGCGCAGGCGGGCATCAATGTGAATGCAATTGCAGCCAGTGGTGTCGAGCATACTGGTGTCGCGGGAAACTGCCAGCATACGATTTCCCCTTTAGGAAGGGTGTGTCAACCCGAAGATGTTGCGGTAACGGTTTTGTACCTGGTTAGCCCCATGGCCCATTTCATAACAGGAGTCACACTTTTTGTGGACGGTGGCCATCATCTGGATTGGTGACTGATTGATCGGTGCATCAGGTCTTCTTCCGGCCCGGGCGGGCCATGATGAAACTTTGATTACAACTGCCGCCAAGTCACTACGGGTAATTGGCTAAGGAAGTGGTCCGACCTCCTGTATGGCCTGTTTACAACTCATTCCCGTCGCATAACGAGCGTGCAGTTTCTCTTCCCAATCCATGATTTGTTCGGCCCTGGTGATCACCGCTTCAACTTCATCAGGTCGGATCACCATCACGCCATCATTATCTGCAACGATGACATCATCTTTTCTGATGGTGCGTCCATCGATGGTAACCGGTTGGTTGGTTGAGGCGACTTTGGCTTTGGGTGGCATATATCCCGGTGTCCGATCCCTGGCAAAGACAGGGTACTGCATTTGTGTCAGTGCTTCAGTATCCCGCGTGGAGCCATCGATAATTGCACCGATAATTCCATGTGCTCGACACATGGTGGCAGCACCATCTCCAAAGATCCCGTAGCACCGAAGTTCAGGCGGTACTTGAATGACCACGATCGTTTCTGATTCTTTGTCTTGAGATTCGTATAGTTCGACCATGGGTGAAAGATCTGCATCGTCTGGTGTCGCAACGGGCTGAAGAATGGCGGTGATGGCGGTTCCGACAATCTTGCTAAAGGAGATGACGGATTGAATATCTGGAGATAGATGGTTTTCTGGAAGTTTTAATCTTACGTGGGCATCGCCGATTAGTGTTGTTGAAAGGGCGGATAAGGACTGATAAATATTGGTGTCAAGCATTGGGTATCCTCTGCCAGGAATGACTATTGGTTCAATTAAGACCACAAAAAAAGTTTTAAATGTACAGTACGCGGACATAAATGCTAGCAGCAAGAACCAAACACGATCCTTATGCCGTCTTTCGTTTTCGGTCCTATCGGGGCTTCTTCTGGGGGATGTTTATTTCACAGATTGGAATGCGTATACAGACCGTGGCTGTTGGCTGGGAGGTCTATGAGCGTACGGGTGAGGCGCTGGCCCTGGGGTTGGTGGGGCTTGTGCAAGTGGTACCAGTGATCGTACTGGCATTGCCCGCCGGGTTCCTGGCTGACCGATATCCGCGTAAAACCATTTTGATGTTCAGTCTTATCGGGATGACGCTGGCTTCGATTTGTCTTGCCATGATGTCTGCCATGGGCAGCAATATTCTACTCATGTACATTCTTCTTCTGGTGGATGCATCAATGTTTTCCTTGGGGCGTCCGGCCCGTATGGCTTTACTGCCTCAGCTTGTTCCAAAGCGTTTGTTCTCCAATGCGGTCACCTGGAACCAGAGTATCTTTCAGGTGTCCATGGTGGTTGGCCCGGCGATTGGAGGATATGTTATTTTGATCCACCCGACATCTGCCTATTGGTTGTGCGCGCTGTCATCAGCAGTGTTTTTTATTCTTTTCCTTCGAATCCGTGTTGTGGGTCAACCGTGTACCGAAGGAGTTGCCGAAGATGCAAATAAATCTATTCTTAGTGGCCCAAAGTTTGTGTTTACGACGCCTCTGTTGTTGGCGGCGCTTTCTCTGGATATGTTTGCTGTTCTTTTAGGTGGAGCGGTGTTTCTTCTGCCGATCTTTGCCAAGGATATTCTCGGTGTGGGTGTTACGGGCTTGGGATGGCTTAACACGGCACCGGCTATTGGAGCACTGTTGACAACGTTCTTTATCGCCCACGCACCACCGATGCGATGTGCTGGTCGAAACATGCTGATTGCGGTTGCCGGTTTCGGCGGGGCTACGATCATTTTTGGGTTATCCCAATCATTCTGGCTTTCAATGGCCATGCTCATTCTTACCGGGGTTTTTGACACGGTGGGTGTGGTTGTACGGCACACCATTGTGCAGCTAGCCACCCCTGATCGTATGCGCGGTCGGGTTTCGGCGATTAATTCAGTTTTCATCAGCGTTTCCAACGAGCTCGGTGGTTTCGAATCGGGCTTGGTGGCTCATTTCTTCGGGCCTGTGATTTCGGTGGTCAGTGGAGGGATCGGCACAATCGTGGTGGTTCTTATTGCAGCCATTAAATCATCGAGCTTACGACAGTTAGGCAGTCTTCAGGATGTTAAGCCGGCTACAGAAACTGAAGATATGGACGGTACAGTCAGCAAAAGCACTGGTTAATGGGGTCTGTAGGCGAAGGATGAACCACTATCTAATTTGATTCATTGTCCCAAAGGAATGATTATGAGATATGCTTGGAAGCTGTGGCTGTCATTCCAAGAACTTTTTAGTCGAGTTGAAAGTATGCCAAATGGCTGATCATCATAGACCAACAGACACCAATCAATCTCAACCGCCACCATCAAACTCCGACGAGTATTCAGGCCATTTCCAGGGTTACCCGCCAGCAGCGGGGTCTGGTGGCGCAGATGATCAAGGTGGGTATCCACCGAGTGCCTACATGCAACCTGGGTACGAATCCTATGGTTATCAGCCTCCACAATGGGGGACTGGTATAACGCCTCATCATTCCAAACTGGGGGTGGCGTCCTTTGTCTTGGGACTGGTTGCGGGCTTAATGATTGTGGCTATGTATATCGTAATAGGCACGGTGATTGACCGTAACCCACATTTACTGGAAGAAAATTTCCAGCATATTGATCCCAGTGGCCCAATGCCTCCTGCGGTGCAGAAGGTGTTCCCTGCCCTTGCTGCTGCCGCCTGTAGTGCGTTCCTGGGAATTGCCCTGGCGGTCTTGGGTGGCGCATTGGGTTTGATTAGTTTAACTGCGAAGGGTGCTCGCCGAGGATTTGGTATCACAGGCATCATCATCAACGGTTTGATCGTTGTTGGGTGTATTGGATCCGTGTTACTGAACTTTATTTGACACCCATTGGCGATGTGATAGCAAGGCGAATTGTGATGTGAATTTGTCGACGGAGTATTTGCGGTGTTCGTAGTGTTTTATGGTGTTCGTCACGTCGTGCAACTTCCGGAGATATTCACGATGACGGCACATGTTTATTATGCATTAAAAACAAATCAATTATAATTCAGATACGCACAGTGGATTACCATCCTGCTGAATGGATCATTGCTGATGACGAGCAATTCATGCAATATCGAACCACGCGGTATATGCCTTTTGACAAGTATGCTTTCGATGGTTCCTGTATATAAATTATTTTAGGCCCAACCCTTAAGTTACCAACAGTGTGGCGAGATTGATATTGGATATGTCTGAATCTGTTATACTGTGTTTAGCTAATGAT
>Ga0310125_10000507_pt1 | contig 18365 bp, 18 predicted proteins | sample CB11b_Tmax_Bot8__FD_203508 | JGI IMG/M metagenome (GOLD analysis project Ga0310125, IMG submission 203508) | Marine microbial communities from Western Arctic Ocean, Canada - CB11b_Tmax_Bot8 | ecosystem: Environmental > Aquatic > Marine > Oceanic | place: Canada: Western Arctic Ocean | collected... | reverse complement strand
ATGGGGCGCACACTCTCCCTTGTGTCTCAGACTGAGGGCGTAGAAAATTTTTATGAAGCAACCAATAGCGATAAAGGAGTAATACTACTTGCGCCCCATATGGGTCATTGGGAACTGTTTGCTCTTTATCTCTGCAATAAGCTGGATGCCACTTTTATGTATCAACCGACAAAGCAGGAACGAATTGATGGATTGATAAAGAAGGCAAGGGGGCGAGCTGGGCTTAATTTGGTGCCTACCAATAGGAAAGGGGTTTCTCAATTACTCTCCAGATTAAACAAGGGAGGCTTAGTTGGTGTATTACCAGACCAGGTGCCTGCCACGGAAGGTGGAGAGTATGCTCTTTTTTTTGGGCAACCCGCTTTCACTATGACCTTGGCGAGTAAATTAGCTTACCGCACAGGAGCAAGGGTCTTTTTCGGATTTTCCTTACGACTTCCAAATGCGGCCGGCTTCAAAATAATCGTGAAGGAAGCAGATGCAGCTATCTACTCCAATGACTTAATTAGGTCAACAACTGCAGTTAATCAAATGGTCGAGCAGTGTGTGGCAATCGAAATAAGCCAATATCAGTGGGAATATAAAAGATTTCGCCGCCAGCCTAATGAAGTTAAATTTTACTAGTTAGGCTTTTTGGAATTTTAAGAAACAGGGAGATCAAGAAATTCGAGCTAGCGTTTCCAAAACATTGGAGTAAAAAGAACCAATAGAGTGAATACTTCTAATCGACCTAACAACATTGCAAAACAAAGAATCCATTTCGCCGCGTTGGGCAGGTACCCATAGGTCTCTGCAACGCTTGCCAGTCCTGGCCCAAGATTGTTTATACAAGCAGCAACCGCACTGAAAGCTGTGATGATATCGAGGCCTGTGGCAAGTAACGCCAAAAGCATCGCTATAAATGCCATCACGTAAACCGCGAAGAAGCCCCAAACAGACTCAATAATTCGATCTGGTACTGGGTTTCTGCCGAGTTTAATCGGAATAACCGCCTTAGGATGAATTAGGCGTTGCACCTCGCGAAAACCTTGTTTGAAAATTAACAGGATCCGGATAGCTTTCATGCCGCCACCAGTAGATCCGGCACATGCGCCGATGATCGCCGCATATAGCAACATATACGGTAAAAATAACGGCCAGGAACTGAAGTCTGCTGTGGTAAACCCCGTTGTTGTAGCCACCGAAACCACCTGGAATACACCCTTGATAGCAGAATCGAATACATTGGAATAAGTGGCAGAAAAATAGAGAACCAATACTGTAACCACAGAAACAGAAAAAAGAATAAAAGAATAAAATAAAAATTCCGGGTCGTTGAGGTAGTGTTTTATTCCCCGGCGTTGCCAAGCGGTAAAGTGTAATGCGAAATTGATGCCCGCAATGAACATAAATATAATTGCGACAAGTTCGACAGCGGAGTTATCAAAGAAACCCATGCTTTGATCGTGAGTAGAAAAACCACCGATGGCGACAGTAGTAAAGCTGTGACTTATAGCATCGAATAAATCCATGCCAACCATCCAGTAAGCCAAAGCGCACACAATGGTGAGGGTTAAGTAGATGTACCACAATGCTTTTGCTGTCTCCGTTAATCTTGGGACGAGTTTATTGTCCTTAACTGGGCCTGGGCTCTCTGCACGATAAAGTTGCATACCGCCAATACCAAGCATGGGAAGTAATGCCATTGCCAAAACGATGATTCCCATACCTCCAAGCCACTGTAATTGCTGACGGTAAAACAATATAGATTCTGGCAGGCTATCCAACCCAGAAATTACAGTAGCGCCCGTAGTCGTCAGCCCAGAAAGGGATTCAAATACCGCATCAGTTATGGATAGTTCCAGTGCCGTAGAAAGCAGAAAAGGCAGACAACCCGCAGTACCTAAAACTGCCCAAAAAAGCGTAACTACCAAGAATCCATCCTTGGTGCTAAGTTCTGTCTTTGACCGCGCAGTTGGTAAAAATAAAACCAGGCCGATAATAAATGTTATGAGAAATGAATTAACAAATACCATTGCCATACCATCGCTGTATCCCAAAGACACGGCGAATGGCAGAAAATTACTCAGCGCACTGAACAACATCAGTAAGAGGCCTAGAATCTTAACTATGATTGAAGCGTGCATTATTTAATTATCGCGTTAGCAGACTGGGTTAGAAAAAACTGAAGCCTACCTGGAAAAGGCGTTCAACTTCTCGGATTTTTTTTCTGTCGACGAGGAATAAAATTACGTGATCATCAGACTCAACTACTGTGTCATCATGAGCGATTAAAACTTCATCGTTGCGCACTATTGCGCCAATAGTAGTACCTTCAGGCAAATCGATATCTTCTATTGCCCTACCGACAACTTTCGAAGATGCTTTATCCCCATGGGCAATTGCCTCCATTGCTTCAGCCGCACCTCGGCGAAGTGAGTGGACTTTCACTACATCACCACGACGCACATGGGTTAGAAGGCTACCAATTGTGGCTTGTTGGGGTGATATTGCAATATCGATCTCCCCGCCCTGAACTAAATCCACATAAGCAGGATTATTAATGGTGGCCATAACTTTCTTAGCGCCTAAGCGTTTGGCTAGCAAAGACGACATGATGTTCGCTTCATCATCATCGGTTAGAGCGATAAACACATCAGTGTCTTCGATGTTCTCATCGAGGAGTAGCTCTTGGTGGGATGACTCACCATTGAGCACGATCGCTTTATCTAAGTATTCAGATAAAAATGCGCAGCGCTTGAGATCTCTTTCAATAATTTTTACTTGATATCGTTGCTCGATATTCTCTGCTAAGCGTAAGCCGATATTTCCGCCACCTGCAATTATTATACGCTTGTAAGGCCGGTCTAAACGGCGAAGCTCTCCCATGCAGGCGCGGATATTATTTTTGGCAGCAACGAAAAAAACTTCATCGTCTGCTTCAATTACTGTTGATCCTTCTGGGGTGATAGGCCGGTCTTTGCGAAAAATCGCCGCCACCCGAGTTTCAACTGAAGGCATATGTTGGCGAAGGAATCTGATTTCTTGACCAACCAAAGGGCCACCATAGTACGCTTTGACGGCTACGAGTTGGACTTTCCCGTCGGCAAAATCAAGTACCTGCAATGATCCAGGCAGATCGATGAGGCTACTAATATAGCTTGAAACTATGAGCTCTGGACTAATAACAACATCAACAGCGATGCCGTTTTTACCAAATAACTTATCGCTTACCAGATAAGAGGAAGACCGAATTCGGCAGATTTTTTTAGGAGTTTGAAAAAGAGAGTAAGCGACCCTGCAGGCGACCATGTTAATTTCATCACTCTCTGTGACAGCGATAATCATATCGGCATCTTCACCGCCGGCACGTTCTAAAACGTCAGGATGAGACGCCTCGCCAGTGATTGTTCCGATATCGATATGGTCTTTAAGTTCGCGAAGTTTTTCTGCGTCTGTATCGACAACAGTTATGTCATTGGCTTCGTTCGCCAATGTTTCGGCGAGGGTGCTTCCAACCTGATTTGCACCGAGAATAATTATTTGCATGGGGCCTGTCTCATTGACTGCTTCGCCGGACCAAATTCTGGATTTTTCTACCTTTTTACAAGTAAGGAAAAAAAGAAACCATCAGAGCCAGTATTTGCGCTGGGTAGAAGCTGTCTTCCATTGTCACATTCTACTCCCCAATCGGCCGCTATGCCTTCATATTTAGCGTTATCCGTGGATTCGAGAAACGCAGAAACAACGTCCTGATTTTCTTCTTTGAGAACCGAACAAGTGGTATATAAAAGCAGCCCGCCAGGTTTAAGACAAGCCCAAAGGCTTTCCAAAAGTGATTTCTGAGAATGTTGCAGTGAACTTAAGTCAGATTCCTTTCGCAATAGCTTAATATCGGGATGGCGGCGTATTACACCCGTTGCTGAACAGGGCGCGTCTAGCAGAATTCGATCAAAACCATTTCCGTCCCACCAGCTATCAGTGTCAGAGGCATCAGCGCTAAGCAAAGTGGCCTTAAAGTGCAAGCGAAACAGGTTTTCTTTAATTTTTTTTAAGCGCTCAGAGGATATGTCCACCGCAACACATTCCGATAGTGAGCGCTCACTTTCTAATATATGACAGGTCTTCCCGCCTGGTGCTGCGCAGGCATCCAATACACGCAAGCCTGGTTTTAATTGAAGTAAATCGGGAACGAGCTGTGAAGCTTCGTCTTGTACGCTCAATAAACCTTCATTAAAGCCGGGCAGTTTTTCGACAGACATTGGCTTGGTTAAGGTTAAAGCGGTTTTAGCGATTTGACCTAGCGTTGCTTGGATATCAGCTTCTTCCAACGACTTCTGAATTTCACTAGGCGAAGATTTGCGAGTATTTGCTCGAAGGGTCATTGGTGGTCGTTGGTTATTATTAGTGAGAATTTCCTCTAAATGATTGTTTTGCTGAGTGGCAAGTTTATCGACGATCCATTTAGGATGTGACATTCGAACAGATAGATCAGCCTTAGCAACGCAGTCTTTAACCATTTCGCTCTGTCTTTGATAGTTTCTGAGTACAGCGTTCACCAAACCCTTCGCCCATGGCTTATGCAGCTCGTCAATAGCAGAAACTGTTTCATTGATAGCAGCATAATCGGCAATATTGAGTTCTCTTAATTGATAAAGTCCGATTATTAGCAGACATCTAATATCGCTATCTTTCTTCTTAAGAGGGCGCTTCAAGAGCAGGGACAATTCGAACTCAAGTAGGTGAAACCAACGACAACTACCGAAGCAAATTTCTTGTAATAACGCATAATCTTTAGCGGTTTTGTGTTTACTCAAATGAGTAGTTAAAGAACCATTGCCCTTTAACAAATCTGAGAGAATAATTGCTGCTATAGCGCGGATATTAGTTGGTATCATTGTTCCAGGGCCGGCTCATCGGAGAAAGTTTTCCCAACTTCAAATAATGAAGGTTTAGAATTAAGCAAATCACCTACCCCTGTAGCATTTTTACCTGGGAGTTGAACAGTGTAAATACGCAAAGCGGAATTCAAGCATCGCACGGTAAATGTATCTTTAGTAACTTCTATAATCGTGCCGCACTGCGTTTCAGAATTATTAGACTGTTCAGTAGGAATGTCAGCTCGGAGTATTCGTAATCGTTTCTGATCGAGAAAGCAATAAGCTGGAGACCTCCCAATTCCTGCTCTTATTTGTCGTTCAATAAATTCTGACCGTTTAGACCAATCAATTAAGGCCTCAGTCTTGTGAAGCTTATCTGCATAACAGCTAAGAGAATCATCTTGTTTTTCCGCATCTTCTAGCATTTCCGTCAAGTTATTAAGACAATGTAATAAGGCTTTCGAGCCACCGACCATCAATTTCGTTTCTAGATCTACACGAGTATCACTGTCCAAAATGTTGACAAAACGCTTGTATAACATTTCACCAGTATCTAGTCCTTCGTCCATTTTCATAATAGTGACACCTGTCTCCTTGTCACCACTTAGTAATGATCTTTCAATTGGCGCAGCGCCACGCCAACGCGGAAGTAATGAAGCGTGAACATTAATACATGCATATTTTGGTATGGCTAGTATCACTTTGGGTAAGATCAAGCCATAAGCAACTACTACTAGCACATCAGGAGAAATATTCTCCAAAATATCCCGCTGTTCTTGCTCTTTTAAACTTTCCGGTTGCAGTACCCGTAAACCATTTTCAAGTGCCATATTTTTCACCGGGCTAGCTTGAAGTTTTTTGCCACGACCTGCTGGGCGATCGGGCTGCGTGTACACCGCAACTACTTCATGTTCTGAATCAATAATTGCAGATAGATGAGCAGCAGAAAATACAGGTGTACCTGCAAAACAGATTCGAAGTTTTTGCATGAGCTTAGGTGGTCTTCTTTTGATCTTTTTCGAGCTTGTGACGAATTCGGGTTCGCTTTAGGGCGCTGATGTAGTCAACAAACAATTTGCCATCGAGATGATCTATTTCATGCTGTACGCAAGTGGATAGAATACCTTCAGCATCGAGCTCAAGAGATGCACCGCTTCTATTCTGAGCGGACACTTTAATGGTTTTAGGCCGAGATACAGTTTCATAGAATCCAGGTACCGAAAGACAGCCTTCGTCGTACTCAGTGAGTTCGTCCTCAATTACTTCAAAACTTGGATTTATTAGCACATGGGGGCTATCTTTATTTTCCGATACATCTAGCACCAAAAGCCGCTTGTGGACATTTACCTGAGTTGCAGCAAGGCCTATACCCTCGGCTTCATACATGGTTTCGAGCAGATCGTCGATAAATACATGTAGCTCAGCGTCGAAAACAGTTACGGGGGCTGCTATTTTTCGAAGCCTGGGATCGGGGAATTCCAGGATTTGTAAAATTGCCATAGTCTCGAAATTCCTGATAAATAGGTAGAAAACCAAAAAAGCAGTCTGTAACGTGCTTTTAGTGCTGATTATACCGTATTGCTAAGTTATTCATGTTACTAACAACAGAATTTTATTGATAAAAAAAATGGAAATTCAATAAGTCTTATTCACATGCTAGTTGTAAATATTGGCGATAACTTAGTAATTGGCGCATGCGACGAAGTGGTTGCTCAGAGTAATTGGTCCGCAAGAACAAATTCATTTTAGTTTTATCGAGGAAAGCGGGCTTATATGGACTCATCAGGTGAGAATCCCTGTGGTGTTGAAATTGAATATCTCAGTTTTGCCAGAATTCCCGCAGATGGCAATGTCGATATACGCAGAGTTCTAATAAATCACTGCCGTAAAAACATAAAAGTGAGTAATCGCTTACTAACTGGTTAAAGCCTTAGAATTAGGGCTACAATTTTCCCAATTACACCGGCCGAATATTTTTTCGACGAGGTTACTGTTTTTGTCGACGCGGAGACCATTTCATCCTGAATAGACACTGTTTTTGTAAGTCTTGCCTTAACTGAAATATTGGTAACATACTGTCAATAGTATCTCTTGACAGTTTTTGTTGATAATTTTAAGCGCAGTCGTATGATATTCCGCGAACGGTTTCGTGCACCTTCTTGGAGTCGGAGCGGACGGGCTGTATCCACGAAGCAATCAAAAGTTAGACGAGCAAATTATTAAAAACGGCTTACTGATATATGAGTTTCGGTTAGTTTCAGGCCCGATGCCGTAAAATTTTAGTCAGTGTAACCTAATAATTAGTGAACTAAGCCTCGGGCACTGCTAATAGAAGCTAATGAAAAGGCTGCGCTTCTATTACTGAAAGGTTTGCACTGGAATAGAATAGAGACGTATTCGGAATGTCTGGTTCTATTAGTCAGATACAGGCCAAGTGGGCTCATCGCTTGATACAACGAGATACTGAATTAGCTGAACATCCCGTCGACATATTGGAAAAATCTTCACGATACGGGACAATTCTGAATTTCGAAGATGTAATCCAAACAAGGGAAAGCAAGCTGATAGAATTTCTCGGTTCGCCAGAAGACTCTGCTCGAGAGCGAGAAAAATATTAAGCACATTAGATCAGCAGCCAGGTACTTTGGAAACATTTATACAAAGAACCGGATTAGCCAGTTCAAAATTCCGAATACGCCTATTCGATTTGGAGCTACAGGGAAGAATTGAGAATGTGGATGGTCGTTATTCTAGACCTTCCTACTGACTATTGCATACTCGAAGCGACTCATGTAGTTTGCCCGTTTCTCTAGATTTAGTAGGACTTGAGGCCGATGACGAAACCATTTGTTACCACTCTGAAGGGATCAAAATCTGACTTAACAATCATGGAATTATTGGTACCAGCTGCCTCTGATTTGGCTGAACGAGTCGAAGCAGAGCGCGCCGCAAATGTAGAGAAGGTTAGAGTTCAAGATGAAATTTTGCAGGCATTTCGTTAATTTCTTATTGGCGTTCACCAATTGAACAAGCTAGATCTTCAGGTAGCTTGTATACATCTTAGTGAAGGCAATATTATTGCTTATCCAACTGAAGCGGTGTGGGGACTTGGTTGTGACCCACACAATCAAACCGCTGTAGCAAAACTTCTTGAGTTAAAGAAAAGGCCTGTCGAAAAAGGCCTTATTTTAGTTGCAGCACATCAATCGCAAATCTCCGATTTATTGAAGCCGCTTTCTAATCGACAAAAAGAATTACTGCAAAATACCTGGGCCCATCCAGTTACCTGGATCATTCCTGATTCACTAAATCTTATTCCGCACTGGATAAAAGGTAGCAATAATTCCGTTGCAATCAGAATAAGCAGTCATCCCGTCGTGCAGGGGCTCTGTTCCCAATTCGGGGGACCCGTCGTTTCTACCTCAGCTAATATAGCAGGAGGAGCGGAAACTAGATCTAGGTCAATGGTTGAGGAACAATTTGGTTCTAATATCGCTTACATCGTCGAGGGTAATCTTGGCGATGAGCCCAGACCTTCAGAGATCCGAGATCTTGTGAGCCTAGAAATTCTTCGATGACCGGCCAGTATAGCTGTGAAACAATGAATGATTTTGGAATGAGATATTTGTAGGGAGTAATCTAATTGAGCGACGTTAATACAGATAAAGTTAAGAAGTTCTTACTAGATCTGCAATTAAATATTTGCGAGAGCCTAGAAGCTCTTGAGCCAGAAGCTAAATTTCATACTGATAAATGGGATAGAGACGAAGGCGGATCGGGAATTAGTCGCGTAATTAGTGATGGTTCAGTTTTTGAAAAGGGAGGCGTTCTTTTTTCCCATGTATTTGGTTCAGCCATGCCGGCGTCGGCCACTGCCGCGAGGCCTGAACTGGCAGGAAGGGCTTTCGAGGCGATGGGCATCTCGCTGGTGATCCACCCACTGAATCCTTTCGTGCCAACTTCACATGCAAATTTTCGCTTATTTGTGGCGACTAAAGAAAATGAAGAGTCAGTGTGGTGGTTCGGTGGCGGCTATGATTTAACGCCCTATTACGGCTTTGATGAGGATTGTATACACTGGCACCGCGAAGCCAAAAAAGCATGTGCCAGTTTCGGGTCTGACTATTACCAACGTTTCAAAAAACAGTGTGATGACTACTTTTACCTGAAGCACAGAGGCGAGACGCGAGGAATTGGTGGATTGTTTATCGATGACTTCAACGAACTGGGATTCGGGAAAAGTTTTGAATTTGTACAGTCTGTGGCATCGAGTTATTTGAGCGCCTATCTACCACTCGTCGAAAGAAGACACGGCATCGATTATACGGAGAGAAACAAAGAGTTTCAGGAGTATAGGCGCGGCCGATACGCGGAGTTTAATTTGGTTTATGATCGAGGCACGATTTTCGGACTTCAATCTGGAGTTGGCCGAATTGAATCCATATTAATGTCGCTGCCGCCGGTAGCGCGTTGGATCTACGATTGGAAGCCTGAAGCTGGAAGTGAAGAAGAGAAGCTTGCTAACTATTATCTACAGCATAAGAATTGGATCTGAGTACATCAGCAAACCAAATATAAAAATGTAGAAATATGAAAAGGCGAAAATAAAAGTGAGAAATTCAGTATCTCGTTATGCAGTTCTCGGCAGCCCTGTCGCCCACAGTAAATCGCCCCGCATTCATGCTGCCTTCGCTGCTGAGACTAATCAGCAGCTTGATTATACGGCGGTTGAAGTTACGGGAGAGAACTTTAATGCGTTCGCCGAGGATTTTTTTGCCAAAGGTGGTGCAGGCTTAAATATTACAGTACCTCATAAAGAGAAGGCCTTCAAAATTAGCAACTCTTGCTCAGAGCGAGCAATGTTAGCGAAAGCTGTGAATACCTTATTACTTGATAAAGATAAGCGGATCTATGGTGACAACACCGACGGAATTGGTTTGCTCCGCGACCTGCAGAATAATCATGAATTGAGTATTAATAATAAGAACATTCTAATACTCGGCGCAGGTGGAGCAGTTCGTGGCGTGCTCGCAACTTTAGCTTTAGAAGATGTTAGCTCAATTACAATAGCCAATAGAACAATTGCGAAGGCAAAATTGTTATGTGAAGAATTTTCTGCGTACGCGGAAGTTATGGCTACGGGATACGATGAACTTGGTCTAACTAAATTTGATCTAATCATAAATGGAACTTCTATGGGTTTAAGCGGAGAAACTCCAGCACTGAGCCAAAGCGTATTGGCAGATCAATGCTGTTGCTACGATATGATGTATGGCAATGAAGAAACAGCTTTCGTGAAGTGGGCAAAAAATAATGGAGCGAATCAGGCAGTCGATGGTTTGGGCATGTTAGTAGAGCAAGCGGCAGAGGCATTCTATCTTTGGAGAGAAGTTCGGCCGGACACTGCAGCTGTCATTGCTGAGCTGCGAACTTTAGGATGACTGCAGGCTAAAAGCGCGAGGCTTCTTGATTTTTAGCTCTTAGCTCTCTTGTCAAAATTTAAATTTATAGCAAAGGTATTGGTCATGTCCGATCATTTTCCCCAGATCTGATCCCAACCTTTATCCCTTCTAGTGTCAATATATTCGCTTTTTCTTTTTGGTAACCAATTTAACTCTCAAAAAGTAAAAAAAGAAAAAACACAAAAAACAAGTAAAAAAAAGCTATTGAATTAACTATAGCCCTTTATTGATCTTTTAGAAGGTTTAGTGTTTCTCTTCTGCACCACCGTGTTCTTCGCCATGGAGATCACTCGGGCCTAACGCTTCAGCGTTTGGATCGTGACCCATGTAGGTGTAACGAGTTCTCGATGTGTAATTTCCTTCGATTGTTATAAATGCAATCAGAAGTAAAAGCACCATAGGTGGCCCTAAAATTGTAAAGACTAAGGCCATCCGTTCCCATACAGCATGCATGAAAATAGAGACGATGAACCCTGCTTTTAGCGCCATAAACAATATAACTAGAGTCCATCGCCACGCGCCTTGCACTTCAAAAAAATCAACGGCATAGGAACAACCACTAAGGAAGAATAGTAGCGTCCATATTTTGTAATAAATCCCAAGAGGATGTTGTTGACCTGCTTCAGCTGACATCTCTGTCTCCTCTTACAATAAGTAGAAAAGTGCGAAAATGAATACCCAAACAAGATCAACAAAGTGCCAATAAAGACCCGCAATTTCCACGATCTCATAGCCCTTGTCATCGTAATAACCCCGCTTAACTCTGAAGGCTACCCACAGGAGGTAGATAACACCCGCTGATACATGTAGGCCGTGAAAGCCAGTAATCATAAAGAAGACTGAGCCGAATTGAGGCGCTCCGAACGGATTACCCCAGGGCCTTACGCTCTCATCAACAATTAGCTTTGTCCACTCAAATGCTTGCATGCCAACGAAAGACGCACCTAATGCAGCAGTAGCAACGATAAACCAAAAGGTTTTCTTCTTGTCTTTGCGATATCCCATGTTAACGGCAAGAGCCATGGTGCCCGAGCTAGTAATGAGGATAAACGTCATGATCGCAATTAGGATCAATGGTATTGGATCGCCGCCAAATGAAAGAGCAAAAATTTCGCTCTGAGGAGGCCACGGCTGCGTAGTGGTTAATCGGACATTAAGATAACCGGTTAAGAAGCAAGTGAAAATGAACGTATCACTTACCAGGAATATCCACATCATCGCCTTTCCCCAAGGCACATGGTACGCCTGCTTATCTGCAGACCAGTCGTCAACTAAGCCTGGAACACCGCTATGGAGTCCAGCTTCATTTACTGCGGTTCCACTCATCCTAATTTCCCATTAACTTTCTAACAATTTTAAAAAAAGAAACTTATGTGTTTGTCAACATTGCAAACATGGCCAACCAAACTATCAAGAGGAAATGCCAATAGAGAGTACATAATTCAATGCTGAGTTTTATCTCTTCTGGTTTGCTGCCTGCTATCAATCGAATTGAGCTCTTACTCCAAACCCATAGGCCGCCTAATAAGTGTAGTGCGTGCAATCCGGTCAACAGAAAGAAAAACGAAGTTGCAGGGTTAGCATTAATGTAGTTGCCAGTAGCCTGGAGATCTTGCCAAGTATTCATTTGGCCGGCGATAAACAAAATCGCGAATACGCCACCGCCGATAAAAGCAGATATTAAATGCTTGCGTGCTTCAGTCTGAACAATTGTTCGAGCCCACTGTAAAAGTATTGAACTAATAACGAGTAGTCCGGTGTTCAACCACAGTTGAGCAGGATCCGAAAGTGGCCGCCAATCTGGTAGCTCCATGCGGATTATATAACTCACTGTAAATAGAGAGAACACAACAGAGGCCACTACCAGAAAGAAAACCAATGCTACTTTTTCAGGAGCAGTATCGAAGGTACCGACTGGCCGAAGGCCACCAATGATCCCCTTTCTTTCCCAGGGCTTAACTGTTATGTTTTTTATAAAACTCATACGCCTGCCAATGGTTGGTCTATATCTGAATCGAAATGTTGCTCATCAACAGTTGGTTCTGCACTTTCAGGCGTATTCTGAGAAATAAAATCTTCATGAGCGCCTGGTACGCTGTAGTCGTAAGCCCAACGATAGACTGTTGGCAATTCATCACCCCAGTTACCATGAATTGGTGGCGTGTCCGGAGTCTGCCATTCAAGAGATGCAGAACCCCAAGGATTGCCACCGGCCTTCTTGCCATTTCTCAGACTCCAGAAGATGTTGATAAAGAACAGTAACTGAGAGGCACTGACAAATAAGGCAGCCATGGTGATTGCTGCGTTCAAATCTTGCGCGGACTGAGGAATAAAATCTGTTGTACCCAATGCATAGTAACGACGCGGAACTCCGAGGAATCCAAGATAGTGCATTGGTAAGTAGATCGCGTAAGTGCCAAGGAAAGTACACCAGAAGTGAAGTTTGGCCATGCCGGAGTGGAACATGCGACCAGTTATCTTTGGATACCAATGATAAAGCGCTGCGAAAAGCACAAGTACTGGAGATACGCCCATTACCATATGGAAGTGAGCAACCACAAAGTAAGTATCAGATAGAGGTAAGTCTATTACCACATTCCCAAGAAACAGACCTGTTAGGCCGCCATGGATGAAGGTAAAAATAAAGCCGATGGCGAAATACATAGGTGCATTTAGCCGGATGTTACCTTCCCACAGCGTTAACACCCAGTTATAAACTTTGAGTGCGGTTGGCACTGCAATGATTAAGGTTGTAGTAGCGAAGAAGAAGCCGAAGTAAGGGTGCATGCCACTGACATACATGTGGTGAGCCCATACAACAAAACTTAATCCACCAATCGCGATAATCGCCCATACCATCATTCGGTAACCGAAAATGTTCTTACGTGCATGAGTACTAAGAACATCAGATACCAAACCGAAGGCTGGGAGCGCCACGATATAAACTTCAGGGTGACCAAAGAACCAGAACAAGTGCTGGAATAAGATTGGGCTGCCACCATTGTGATCAAGAGGCGTGCCCGATTCGATAACTGCCGGCATAAAGAAACTAGTGCCAAGCAGAGTATCAAAAATCATCATGATCGCTGATACCAACAATGCTGGAAAAGCGAATAGACCAAGAATAGTCGCAACAAAGATGCCCCAAACTGATAATGGCAAACGCATCATGGTGAGGCCACGGCAGCGACCTTGCAGAACCGTAGTTACATAGTTCAAGCCACCCATGGTGAAAGCCACAATGAACACTACCAATGATACGAGCATAAGTATAATGCCCATGTCATGACCAGGAGTTCCGGCCATGGCGGCCTGCGGTGGATACAATGTCCACCCGGCACCGGTGGGCCCTCCGTCGACAAAGAAACTCGCCATCAAAATCAATACTGAAAGAAGATATACCCAGTAGCTGAGCATATTCAGGAACGGAAATACCATGTCTCTGGCACCAACCATTAACGGGATTAGATAGTTCCCAAATCCGCCTAAAAATAGCGCCGTAAGCAGATAAACCACCATGATCATGCCGTGCATGGTTACCGACTGGTAGTAAGAGTTAGGGTCTATGAAGTCAAAACTCTCAGGGAAACCCAGTTGCATACGCATAAGCAATGACAACACCAGTGCAACACAACCTACTGCGATGGCAGTGCCACCATACTGAATAGCAATAACCTTGTGATCTTGGCTCCAAACGTATTTTGTAACCCAGCTATGCGGATGATGGAGCTCTTGCTCTTGATCAGCCAGTGGTAAGTAAGCCATTAAAACCTCCTAACTTTCTAACCTGTTTTTAGCTCCATATAAGAATTTTGGAGCTAAGCTAATTTCAATAAATCGTTCTAGCTAATTTTGTATCTCGCGCCTTGTCTATCAATCTCTTAATAATTCTTATTTAAGCGTGTTGATGTACGCTGCCACGTCTTGAATTTCTTTTATGCCAGACATTGCTGTTGCCATGCCTACCATCTGCTCGCCATAGTTATCACCTCGATGAAGACCGCGGATGCCAGCTCGGAAATTACTAATCTGAGTAACGAAGTACCAATCACTCATACCGGCCAGTGCAGGCGCATCGGTATACCAAGTGCCACTGCCGTCATCTAAATGACAAGCTGCGCAGTTTCGGTCGTAGATGTCGTAGCCATTGTCGATATCACCAGTTACCGTTGTTGGAGCAGGAGTATCTGGAAGTGAAGCAATATAGGCAGCCATGTTGCGGACAGCATCATCGGTAGCGAGTGTCTGTACCATTGGCGCCATGGCAGCACCGTTAGTGTCACCTTCTCCGCCACGTACTCCATTTTTAAAGTAGTTAAGCTGTCTTTCGATGTACCAGGCTGATTGGCCGGCAAGCTTAGGCCCGTTTAAGGATTGGTTACCCTCGCCCGCAGCGCCATGGCAAGTTGCACAAAGAGCATACTGAGCTTGACCTGCTGCTGGGTTCGCGGCGATGCGCGACTGAGTTTCTGCGAAAGTTGGTTGGTTAGCTATCCAGGTATCGAAATCTTCCTGAGTATCGACAACAACTGAGCCGCGCATGGCAAAGTGACCTATGCCACACAGTTCTTCACAAAGAATGTCGTAGCGACCAACTTTGTTAGGATCAAACCAAAGATAGGAGATTAATCCAGGCACCAAGTCCATTTTCACGCGGAACTGAGGAACTGTGTAGTTATGCAGCACGTCATTGGAGCGAAGGTTTGCTTTGACCGGCTGATTAATTGGCAGGTGCATCTCTGGACCAGTAACAACAACATCGTCCTGACCACGAGGATCATCGAGATTGACGCCGAAAGGGTTTGATTCAGTGACCAGTGCCGTATCTGCAAAGCCAAGCTGACCGTCAGCGCCAGGATAGCGGAAAGCCCACTGCCATTGCTGCCCCATGACTTCGTACTCAGCGGCACCCTCTGGAACATTTACAAAAGTGGCCCATACGAATAGTCCTGGCGCCAACATTGCTATAACACCAATCGAAGTTATGACCGATAGCCATACTTCCAATTTGGCATTTTCCGGTTCGTAGACGGCTTTATGGCCCTCTTTCTCCCGAAACTTGTAGACGCAATAAGCGAGGAATAGGTTGAGGAGGACAAACACAGTGCCGGTGACAATGATCGTCACAGTTATTGTGAAATCAATTGATCCCCAATCTGCAGCTATGTCCGTAAACCACCAACCAAAATAAGGTGCTGCGAAGTGGAAAAAAATTGATCCGACGACCAACAGAAAAATAGCGACCGCTAAAGCCATAAAGCAGTAATCCTTCTAATATTTACAAACATATCTAGGCCGGCCGAGAGGTAAGTGAATCTCTATGCCTGGGCCCGAAAAATTAGTGTAATTTTGTTCCAGTCTTTCCAGAGACTCTGAGTAGGTGAGCTAAAGATCACCACAATTCGTATTTAGTAAGCAGCAATAAGCCACTAATAATACTCTTATTAGCCCTGAAGGCGTAAAATTTCTCTCTCAATTTCTCTCTCAATTTCTCCTTCAATTCTGCGAGCTCATCTTGAGATTATAGTCAAAACGTGGTTGAATGCTCGCGCTCAAAAAAGAGCGAATCCAGACAGGCCTCTATTAGTGGTATATGCTATCTAGATGCCTCCGCTTTCCTACTAAACAAGCCAATTAAATAAGCAGACCTGTGACCGAAATTACTTCAAATTCCGCAACGACCAGTTGGCGCGATTTCTATGAAATGTGCAAACCACGGGTCGTCATGTTAATGATTCTAACTTCCTTGGTTGGAATGTTCCTCGCTGTACCGGGTATGGTTGATTTGAATGTGCTAATTCTAGGAAATCTGGGCATCGCTCTCGTAGCCAGCTCTGGCGCAGTGGTCAATCATCTTATTGATCGAAAAATCGATCTTAAGATGAAGCGCACTCACAATCGACCTCTACCTCAGGGCAGAGTACATGCAACTCAAACAATTGTGTTTGCTTTGGCGATAGGCGTTGCCGGTATGGCTATCTTGCTATTCTGGGTTAACCCGCTTTGCGCATGGCTTACCCTAGCTTCATTTGTTGGATACGCCTTTATTTACACTGGCTATTTAAAGCACGCCACGCCGCAAAACATTGTCATCGGTGGTTTATCCGGTGCCATGCCGCCGCTACTAGGCTGGTCTGCGGTCACTGGCACTATCGAGTCCGATGCGTTGATTCTTGTGTTAATCATTTTCGCCTGGACGCCGCCACACTTCTGGGCCTTAGCGATTCACCGCAAGGCAGAATACGCAAATTCCGGTGTCCCTATGCTGCCGGTTACCCATGGTGAGCATGTCACCAAAATCCATATTCTTATTTACACAGCAATTTTGGTTTTTGTCAGCGTCTTTCCTTTCTTTTCAGAAATGAGTGGATTGCTTTATCTCGTTTCAGCGTTGTTGCTGGGAGCTGGATTCTTAGCATGGTCAACATTGCTAATGGTCAAACCGAAACCGACTACCGCGATGGAAACCTTTCGCTATTCCATCATCTACCTGGCTTTACTTTTCGTCGCTTTAGTAGTAGATCACTACTTATTCTAAGTTCAATTTTTAAGATCGTTCCCATCATGCAACTGACCCGCAAGGCTAAGATCGCACTAGCAACATTCCTCCTCTTCGATGTTTTACTAATAATCGTTTGGACGGAATTGTATTCAGTGCGGGCTTTAAGAAAGGATGTCGTTGAACTACGAGAATTGGGGACCACAATCTTCCCGACTCCTGCTGTGGTTGAAGCCTTTAATTTGACCGATGAGACTGACAATGCATTTGGCAAAGAAGATCTATTAGGCCAGTGGAATTTGATGTTCTTTGGATTTACTTTCTGTCCAGATATTTGCCCACTAACAATGATAGCACTGGAACAGTTTTACTCGTCAATAGAATCCGAGCTATTGCCACAAATAGTTTTAGTTTCCGTCGACCCAAACCGCGACGATGTTGAAACGATGAATAGCTACGTGAATTCTTTCCATGAAGATTTTATCGGTTTAACTGGTGACTCGGATGAACTTGCAGCGTTGGCCGACCAATTCTATGTAGTACATGAAATGGATATGAGCAACGGCATTAGTAACAGTCATGATTCTCACGCAGCTGCACCATCGCAATTTGAATTGCAGGGCTTAGATCAAGCAATGACGATGTCTGATGACAACTATCTTATAAATCACAGCGGCCATATTTCTATAATTAGCCCAGATGGAAAGTTTCATTCTGTAATGAGACCTCCACATCGTAACCGAGACATCAAAAGAGTATTTGAAATTCTCGTTTCAAATTTTAAATTCTAATTCTCATTGCTAACTGTCAATAGCGATAGCTTGCAGTACAAGTCTCTAACTACGTTTTATTGTTTTTCTATAGTAGGGAAATAATGCATTGTGACAAAAAATATTGTTGCAACAACAACAATAGATGGGCCGACTGGCGTATCAAAATAAAATGCAGAAAACAGGCCTACGACAACGGAACAAACTCCGATCAAACTAGCAAAAAAGGCCATTTTTTCCGGTGTTTCTGCAATTCTGCGTGCTGCAGCTGGCGGAATTATAAGCAGGGAAGTAATTAGCAATACGCCTACAATTTTCATCGAGACTGAGATTGTTAGTGCGACCAAGAGAGCAATAAGCAAATTCAAAAATGTTATGTTGGCACCCTCGATTTGGGCCAACTCTTCATGCACGGTTGCCGACAACAAATCATTCCAAAACCGGTAAAGCACTACAGCAACTAGGGCTACGATGGCAATTACCCAATACAAGTCATCTTCATTGATTGTTAATAGTGCGCCAAATAGATACGCCTCAAGATTAATCCGCACAGAATCAGTAAAGGCGAGCACTACTATACCAATAGCCAAACTGCTGTGAGCAAGAATACCTAAGAGCGCGTCTGTAGAAAGGGAGGGCTTGCGATCCAAAAGTGTCAGCAAAAATGCAAATACTACGCTGCTTACGATGATGCTAAGTTGTGGGTTGCTGTCGGTGATTAAGCCGATAGCTATTCCCAATAACGCGGAATGCGCGAGAGTATCTCCAAAATAAG